>CEOC01169050.1_pt1 | contig 62248 bp, 59 predicted proteins | sample 356191 | NCBI WGS metagenome assembly CEOC01 (sample SAMEA2619952, study PRJEB7988) | marine metagenome | biome: marine biome (ENVO:00000447); feature: deep chlorophyll maximum layer (ENVO:xxxxxxxx); material: "saline water (ENVO:00002010), including plankton (ENVO:xxxxxxxx)" | depth 17 m
TTTAGAAAGTCGGAAAGCGTATTATTTTTGACGTCTTTGAAATGATGCATTTTACTATAGAGCCAAAAAGAAATTGCCCAATCATATGGATTTCGAACAACTGTAAAGCTATCAATAGTATTCCAATCACTAGGACCTACAAAATCTTCCATGAAGAAGGCAGGATTGTGTGGGGGGAGCAGCATATGGGTTGTTCCCTCTATAATGCCTTTCCCTGGCATCACTCTTTTACCAAAAGGAATGCCAAATTTGTCTCCTAGTAAAACTTTAATATGGGTGGATGATGTTCTAGGTACATCAATGAACCATAATTTTTCTTTTAAAATAATATCATTAAGTTTTTTTTGGTCAGCACCAACAATCATCCCAAGTTGGTTAAGGTTATGGTTCATACCTTTTCTTGAATTATTTACAGCAGTTTGAATATAGTTCATAGGTCTTGTAAGTATTAATCTATTTTAACCATTAGCTCATTACGACGAAAAAAGGGCAATGTCCATGGAGGATTATATCTAGCAATTTGAATTGAACTCAATGGGGTTAATTTTTTTTTCTTGATAAATTCGTTAAGTAAATTTACTTTTTTATTATAACTTGATTCCCTTACTAAACCAGAAAAAACAACGACAGCAAATTTCTCTTTAGGCAGTGCTGTGATTTTAATATTTTGATTATTAGGTAAAGGGAGAGTTTCCATCGTAAATTCTTTAGGCATAACAAATGATATTGACCATTCATTATTATTGTTTTCAGCAATGACAGGAGCTGTCATAGATATTTTTTTAGAGGAAATTGATGCTGATACAGGCGCTGTCATACTTATTTTTTTTGATGAATTGTTTATAGTGTTATTACCAAAAATGAAATCAGCAAGAATCTTAAACCCCTTGCTTGAGGCATCGTCAAAATCTCCATTAGCTTTTACGTGAGCAATAATTCTTGGTTCATATTCACGAATTTCAAGATTTTCTTCTTGAAATAAAACTGTAAATTCAGGTTCTTCGGTTGCCATTAATTGATTTGCTATAAAAATAAAAAATAATATAAAGGTTTTAAACACAAAATCACTCAATTTAATAAATTTTCAACTTACAATATTATCATTTCAAAAGACTTAATTTTAAAAACTTTCATAAAGCAGTTATGATTGTTTATTAAATTCTGCCTTCGTAGCTCAGGGGATAGAGCATCCCCCTCCTAAGGGGAGGGTCGCACGTTCGAATCGTGCCGAGGGCACCATTTTGGAGATCTCCCCTTTATTCCATCTACTTGCGCTTTAAGATCCTCAACTAATAATGAATTTAATCTAAATAAATTTAATTGATTAAATACCCCTATGGGGTATAATTAAATATTAAATTATAAGGCTATAAACAAATGGAAAATTGTAAACATCACCCAGACTATACAAATGAAATTCCTCGTCTAAATAGAATAGCTGGACAGGTTAATGGTATTAAAAAAATGATTGAAGAAAGGCGTTATTGTCCAGAAATTATCATGCAACTCAAAGCCATAACTGCAGCATGCAAATCTGTGGAAGCAATTTTATTAGAAAAGCACCTGGAATCCTGTGTAATTGGAGCATTTAATGCAGATAATAAAGAAGAGCAAGATATCAAAATCAAAGAACTTACTGTGTTATATAAAAAATAATGTTTTTTTCAAAACCATTTTTTTCATTATTTTTATTATTAGCTTCAATTAATTGCATTGCCGCACCTATGACATTTAAGAGCTCAACTGTTGTTATGGGTGAGGGAGCGAAGGATTTTAAGCGTCTTGAATTAAGTCATGCTGTTACTGGTAAAGAATCATTTGGATTAAGATCATTTAGTGCTAAGGGTAAACAGCAAAAAGTTAAAGGTAACAGTTTCTTTTACTTGAAAAGGCTTAAGCGAATCAATCAAATTAATTCGCAAACCAATTTATGGCTCTACCTTGAGTTAGGTAAGATGAATTTAAAAAGTACTGCGCAAATAAATAGCCATACCTATTTGTCACCTACCATTCAATTTGATTATGAAACAAAGAGAATTTATAAGTCTATATCGCATCAAATATTACGAGGAGAACATGAAAATTTTGACCGGACTCAGATTAAAAGTGGATTTTCTTTTTACGAGACATCATATGATGAAACACAACCCTGGTTTATTTTAGAAATTATAAATACAAACTCATTAAGTAAAAATATTTCTGTAGTACCAACATTAAGATTAATTAATAAGAGTCTTTTTTTTGAGGCGGGTATGTCAATGGAAGGTGACCCAAAATTACACTTAATGTATACCTTTTAGGAGAATGTCATGAGGAAAATTATTTTCATTTTATTGTTTTGCATCAGTTTACCAAGTTTTGCGACAACCCAAAGAATTGAGGTTTTAGGTATGGTGTGTGCCTATTGTGCTCAAGGTATTGAAAAAAGTCTCAAGTCCCTTGGTGAGGTAAATGATGTTTATGTTAATTTAGAAAATTTTTTTGTACTAGTTGAATCAAAAAATGATCTAGGGATAGACGAGACAGCACTTCAAGATATTATTGTAGATGCAGGTTACTCTGTCCAAAAGATTGAATATATTAATGAGACAATACAGAGTGTTAGAAAACAATATGAAAAATAAAAATACTATTGATAAATTAAATAATTATCAAAAGATAACCTTTTTTTCATTTTTTGCCAGTACCGGCACTATAGTCTGTTGTGCTTTACCTGCATTATTAGTTACTTTAGGAGCAGGCGCCTCACTAAGTTTTTTTCTTGGAGCTTTCCCAGAAATTATATTGATATCTCAATATAAAGATTTTGTATTTTTATTTGCTTTTATTTTTATATTATTTGCAGGAATAGCTCAATTAAAAGCAAGAAATTTTCCATGTCCAGCAAATAATGAGCTTGCTTATAAATGCAATAAATCAAGAAAAATAAGCTTGTATGTTTATTTATTTTCAGTCATGCTTTTATCAATTGGTTTTATCATTACCTATATGTTTCCCATAATTACAAAGGGATAGTTACTTATATAATGTCGAGAAAAAGGGTATATTTAATCACATGAAAAAATTGCTTTTATTACTATTTTTATTGCCAAATTTGGTGATAGCAGAAACTTGGGATTGTACTTACAAGAGCACTAAAGGTAATGCATCGGAATCTTCAACCTTTGAGAGGCAAGGAGAATTTTTTACTTATGGTGCTTCAGCTTCTAGAGGAGAATATAGGTCAAGAAATGAAAAATTTAAAATAGCAAAAGAAATTCAAGGGGGAAAAATAATATTAGTTTTTAATGGCTTTCAAGATTATATTGTGGAGCTAATTTATGACAATAAAGTTGATGGGAAAATTGTGTTTACAGATTTGAGAGACCTTGCCCAGTGGAAGGGATCTTGTTCTATTAAATAAAGAATCTTGCCTAATGTAAGCAGAGGGAATTACTATGAAAGATGGAAGTTTAGGAATCATAATTGTTTTAGTTTGGTTGGTGGTATATATGGTCGGCTTACATTTAATACATAAAGATAAAACAAAAAAAAAGCCTATCAATAAATAATTCCCGTCAGATATAGGACCACTTATTAAAAATCTACATCTTGGTTACTCATCCATTCTTGAGCAAATTGTTGCTGATTAATCCAATCCTGAATAATAACCAGACTCCAAATGGGGATGCGATTATCAGATTCTATTGGCGGTGGAAATTTCCCGTCTTTTACCCATTGTAATAAGGTAGATTTTTTAATTTTAAGAGACTCTGCAATGTCATCAATATTTAAATGTTTATCCACATCTAAAATGTTACCAAATATTTGAGATAATTATAAAAATGAGTTAATTTAATTACTGTTTTTAATTTAGGTATTTTTTATGTGCCCAGCGTGCTATCTAAATGGTTTTCTATTTCTATTATTTGGTGCAGCCGGCGCAACTATTGCCAACAACCCATGGATTATTGCTATTGCTGTTATTTTAACTTTAGCTGGATTTTATTGGATGTGGAAAGCATGGAAAAGAAGAAGTCCAGGTCAATTTAAAAAAAATCTAAAAACAACTGTTATCTTTTTGTTGGTTTTTGCAGCAGGATTTATTACTGCCTCTTATATGACTCATGAATATTTTAAAAATTTATATAGTTAAATTATTGAAAAATAATAAAAAGAAATTAGTTTTTATGCATAAGGGATGATATGGATATTATTCAACTCGCAATTACAACTTTTGGTGTGTTATGTTTAATTGTAGCAATAAATTTTTTTGAGAAGAATGACAAAAAAAGAGGATGTTTTTCTGGAATTATAGGATTAATTCTTGTCATTTTTGCAGGGAATATAGCAATTCTTCTTGCCTAATACGTTAAGGAAAGACATGGAATGGTTTGCCTCAGAAACTTTAAGACGCATTTTACTTGTAATCGCATTAATTCTTCTGTTAATAACTATATGGAAGATGAAAAGATAATAATTAATTTAGAAAACTTATCGTTTGCAATGTGGTAATTTAAGCCTCAAGCACTTTAGCCTTCAAAACGTGATCCAAAAATTTATATTTTAAAATTCTTCAGCAATATTTTTTTTGATAAAAATTATCCTTTTAATGCACCAAAATAATGCAATTTATACGAATGTCTAGATATAGTGCATTTTAATTCTTATAACGGTGCAATAAAAAGACAACATACATTAAAATTATTCATAATTAATTTACAGGGGAAGTGAAAAATGGAAACTTTAGTTGACCAAAGTAATGTCTTATTTATTTTATTAGGCGCAATCATGGTATTAGCCATGCATGCAGGTTTCGCTTTCTTAGAGGTGGGAACCGTTAGAGAGAAAAATCAAGTAAATGCGCTAGCAAAGATTATGGCTGATTTCTCTATATCAACTATCGCCTATTTTTTTATAGGATATGGCATTGCATATGGCATGAATTTTTATGATGCTGCTTCTGCATTGAGTGAAAAAAGTGCTTACGAGTTAGTTAAATTCTTTTTTCTTCTAACCTTTGCTGCAGCTATTCCGGCTATTATTTCAGGAGGAATTGCAGAAAGAGCTCGCTTTAACCCTCAATTGATTGCATCTTTTATTTTGGTAGGTTTTTTATATCCATTATTTGAGGGTGCTATTTGGAATGGTAATTATGGCTTCCAAGAATTTTTAACAAATCAGTTCGGTGCTCCTTTCAATGATTTTGCTGGCTCAGTTGTTGTTCATGGTATGGGTGGGTGGATTGCATTAGCAGCAGTATTAATCCTTGGGGCAAGGCATGGCAGATATACCAAGGATGGAAAATTAAATGCATTTGCACCATCTAGTATTCCTTTTTTAGCCTTAGGTTCATGGATCCTTACTGTAGGTTGGTTTGGTTTTAACGTTATGTCAGCACAAACTTTAGATGGTGTCACTGGCTTAGTTGCTGTTAATTCTCTTATGGCTATGGTGGGAGGTACGCTAGCAGCATTAGTGGCTGGTAAAAATGATCCTGGTTTCTTATATAACGGCCCATTAGCAGGATTGGTTGCAGTATGTGCTGGATCAAATTTATTTCATCCCTTAGGAGCTCTCTCCGTTGGTTTAGTTGCTGGAGCATTATTTGTTTGGACTTTTTCACTTACTCAAAATAAATGGAAGATAGATGATGTACTGGGCGTATGGCCTCTACATGGTATTTGTGGTGCGTGGGGAGGAATTGCTGCCGGTATCTTCGGTTTAGAAATGCTTGGCGGATTAGGTGGCGTGTCATTTATGTCTCAACTAATTGGGACTATTTCAGGGGTTTTAGTGGCTCTAGTTGGTGGCTATATAATTTATGGGTTAGTTCACAAAGCATTAAATATCAGACTGACTCAGGAAGAAGAATTTCAAGGAGCAGACCTTTCTATTCATAAAATTAATTCTATATCTTCAGATTAATTTTATAATTTAATTGAATCTATTTGACATGCTAAAATTCTAGCATGTCAAATATTCACGTAATTATTCCTGCTGCAGGTCATGGAAGTAGATTGGGACAATCTATTCCAAAGCAATTTACACGTATTGGGGATAAAACTATTTTAGAGTATGTAGAGGCAGTATTTGCTCGTACTCAAGCCATCGAATCAATTTTCATTGCCCTAAATATAAAAGAAAAAACTATAGCTAGCGGTAATTATCAATTTTCAAATAAAACAACGATTTTATATACCGGTGGAGAAAGCAGGGCACAAACAGTCTTTAATTCTTTGTTAGAAATAAATAAGCAAATTGATGAAAATGATTGGGTGATGGTGCATGATGCTGCCCGAATTGGTATTTCAGAATTTATTATTAATCAATTTATAAAAGAAGTATCTTCTGATAAAGTTGGAGGGATAGCTGCAATCCCAGTTACAGATACTGTAAAAAAAGTAAATAATAAGTTAGAGATTGTAGCCACTGAAGATAGAGATATTTTATGGCTAGCACAAACGCCACAAATGTTTCGTAATAAAATTTTAAAAAAAGCCTTGAAGAATTTTCAAGGAATACCAACTGATGAAGCTGAGGCAGTTGAAGCTTTGGGGTTAAAACCAAAATTATTTAAGGGTAATGCGCAAAACTTTAAAATAACATATCCAGAGGACTTAGTGAGAGCACAAAATGTTGTAAATATTATCAAAGAAGGAAAGTTATGATTAGGATTGGTCATGGGTTTGATGTTCATAGATTTGTTACTGGAAGACCTTGTATTATTGGAGGAGTAACAATAGAACATACTCATGGCCTTGATGGACATTCGGACGCAGATGTTTTATTGCATGCTGTTAGCGATGCATTGCTTGGGGCAGCTGGACTTGGTGATATTGGAAAAATTTTTCCTGATAGCGATCCGGATATTGAAGGTATAAATTCTAGAGAAATTTTAAAAAAAGTTATTAGTATTGTAAAAAAAGAAAAGTTTAAGGTGGTAAATATTGACTGCACAATTATATGTGAACAACCGAAAATACAATCATACTCTAAGGCTATGATTGCAAATATTGCGGAAGATTGTATGTGCTCTAAAAATCAAATTAATATCAAAGGAACCACAACTGAAAAATTAGGTGCATTGGGAAGGGGTGAGGGAATCGCAGCTCAGGCTGTATGTATCATAGAGGCTATCTAATTATATTCCTTGAGAAGGACAAGCACTACACCGCTACCACCGTCATATTTGGGTGCCTCAGCAAAGGCTATCACCTCATCTTTTTGGCACAACCAATTTCGCACTTTTTTCTTTAATACTGGCTCCTTATTAACTGAACCATAACCTTTTCCATGAATGATACGAATACATCGCACTTTTTTTCTTTTACATTCATGGATGAAGTTTACGACATATTCTTTAGCTTCTTCAGATATTAAACCATGCAGATCAATAGTTGCTTGAACAGCCCAAAAACCTTTTTTTAATTTCTTGACGATATCTGGTGAGTGACCGCTTCTAAGGTAGGATGTATTTTCATCAAAATTAAATTCAGGCGAGATGTACTCATCACTCAATGAATCCATTAAAACTTTGTTTTCATCTTCAATAAGTTTTCTTGGAATAGGTTTTGGCTTTTTTGTTGAAACATCAATAGTTTTAGACTTAACCTTTAAAGGATTGACATCTTTTACCGCACTAAGAAAAGTTTCGTCTTTATTTGCCATGAGAAGTCAGATACCGCTCGGCATCAAGAGCTGCCATGCATCCTGTACCAGCACTGGTAACCGCTTGACGATAGATGTAATCTTGAACATCACCAGCTGCAAATACTCCCTCAACGCTTGTGGCAGTAAAATTTCCATTTCGGCCACATTCAGTGATGATGTACCCATTTTCCATATCTAACTTACCTGCAAATATATCAGTGTTCGGTTTGTGTCCGATAGCAATAAATACACCTTGTAATTTTATTTCTTTGATAGATTGGTCTTTATTTGACTTAATTTTAATACCGGTAACCCCTTGTTCATTACCAACAACCTCATCCAATTCTTGAAACAACTCTAAAATTATCTTCCCTTTTTTCACTAGATCATGAACTTTATCCATCATTATTGCTTCAGCTCGGAATTTATCTCTTCGATGAACAATGGTTACTTTGGATGCAATATTTGCTAAATACAGAGCTTCTTCGATAGCAGTATTCCCTCCACCAATTACCGCAACTTCTTGATTTTTATAAAAAAAGCCATCACAAGTTGCACATGCTGAAACACCTTTACCAAGAAAGGTAGATTCACTTTCAATCCCAAGATACTTGGCTGAAGCTCCGGTTGATATAATGAGGGCGTCACAGGTATATTCATCACTGTCCCCAATGAGTTTAAAGGGTTTTTTTGATAATTCACATGTATGAATATGATCAAAAATTTGTTGAGTATTGAAACGTAATGCATGTTTTTCGAAGCGACTCATTAAATCGGGACCCATAACTCCGTCGGCATCAGCAGGCCAATTATCTACCTCAGTGGTAGTCATAAGTTGTCCACCTTGGGCAATACCTGTAATAAGTGTTGGTTTAAGATTCGCACGAGCAGCATAGACTGCAGCAGAATAACCTGCAGGACCCGAACCTAAAATAATTAATTGTGCATGTTTGGCCATATTTAAGAGACTTTCAAAAGGTAAATTTAGTTGCTATTAATTCTAGTAGACACTTGGCAATCAATCAAATGTTTTAACTAAAATTTTTATTTTTTTTGGTTATTGTAATAGTACGTATTTTTTAAAGAACATCCTGATATAATTTGAAATAAATAATTAGGCGTTAAAAAATTGTTAGCAAGCAAAAAATCAAAAAAAATAAGCAAAAAAATTTCACTAAGGGATAATGCGCCACGAATAATGGCAAACAGGATATTTCGAGAGGCCTCTTGGTTTGTATTGCTATTTATTGGGCTTTATATGACTCTCGCACTTGGAACTTACAACCCTCAAGATCCATCATGGTCAAACGCGGTAGAAGCAGGGGTTAAAGTTTCAAATCTTGCAGGAATTTTTGGAGCGTACTTTTCGGATTTTACTCTTTATATTTTTGGCCTTTCTGCATGGTGGTTAGTTTTTTTAAGTCTTTATAGCATCTTTTTAATCTACCCTCGCATTGAAAATGAGGACTATCGAAGCAAACATATTTTGCCAGTTCATTATTTAGGTTTCTTCTTGTTAATATTTTCTTCATCTTCTTTTGAGGCTGGTCATATTATTGCAATAAAAGCAAATTTTCCATCAGAACAAGGGGGTATGTTGGGGGCTATTTCCATTGTTTTTTTGATAGAGAATATCGGTTATATTGGCTCATTAATTTTTTTATTAGTTATTTTTGCAATTGGGTTTAGTCTATTTACAGGCTGGTCCTGGCTAAATATTGCAGAGGGTATCGGAAATTTTTTATGTAACTTAACAAATAAAGCTGCTAATTATTATTATGATTGGCAAGATAGAAAAGAGGGTAAAAAATTTGAGCAACAAAGGTCAAATTTTGTTCAGTCGGAACGAAAAAAACTTGCTAAAAGATCACCTCTTGCAATTCTTGAATCTAAGACAGAAATTAAGGAAAGTGTCAGAGTCATTAGAGAAAAACAAACAAATCTTTTTGGCGACAGTGATGCAGAATTACCTCCCATTCATTTACTTGATGAACCATCGGCTCAATTGGAAAAACAGTCACCAGAAACTATTGAGTTTATTTCTAGATTAATTGAAAAAAAATTATTAGACTTTGGTATCGAGGCTAAAGTTATCTCTGCCCAACCTGGACCTGTGATTACACGTTATGAATTTGAGCCAGCGCCAGGCGTTAAAGGCAGTCAGGTAACAAACCTTGCAAAAGACCTTGCTAGAGCGTTATCAGTTGTGAGTGTAAGGGTTGTTGAAACAATCCCAGGAAAAACGTGTATGGGATTAGAAATACCCAATCCAAATCGACAGATTGTATATTTATCTGAAATTGTGAGCTCAAAGAATTTTGCCGATTCCTCCGCATTATTATCCTTAGTTCTGGGGAAAGATATTTCTGGCAAGCCTGAGGTAGCTGATATTGCGAGAATGCCACATTTATTGATTGCTGGGACCACTGGTTCTGGTAAATCTGTAGCTATAAATGCCTTAGTTTTAAGTTTACTTTATAAGGCCAAAGCAGATGAGGTTCGCATGATACTAATTGATCCTAAAATGTTGGAATTATCTGTTTATGAGGGCATACCCCACCTTTTAACACCAGTGGTAACTGATATGAGTCAGGCAGGTCATGCATTGAATTGGGCGGTAGCTGAAATGGAAAGACGATACAAATTAATGTCTACATTTGGTGTGAGAAATTTGGCTGGTTTTAATCAAAAATTTAATGATGCGGTGAATAAAGGAAATCCATTAACTAACCCATTTTCTCTTAATCCAGAGGATCCAGAGCCATTGGAAGAAATGACACAAATTGTTATTGTTATTGATGAATTAGCTGATCTTATGATGGTAATGGGTAAAAAAATAGAAGAATTAATTGCAAGATTAGCGCAAAAGGCAAGAGCAGCAGGTATTCATTTAGTGCTGGCTACACAAAGACCATCAGTCGATGTTATTACTGGTCTTATTAAGGCAAATATACCAGCCCGTATAGCTTTTCAGGTATCAAGCAAAATTGATTCGAGAACAATCTTGGATCAAATGGGGGCTGAAACTCTTTTAGGTAAAGGAGACATGCTTTACTTACCCCCTGGTACAGGCTATCCCGTAAGAATCCATGGAGCGTTTGTATCAGATGAGGAGGTACATAAGGTAGTCAATTTCTTGAAAGAAAAAGGTGCGCCAAGGTATGAAGATGAAATTCTTAACCCAACAGATAGCTCAATAATGCAATCTGATGGTGAAGGACTTTCAGGAGAAAAAGATCCCTTGTATGACGAGGCAGTTGAAATTGTTTTACGAACAAGAAAAGCTTCAATTTCATATGTTCAAAGGAACTTACGCATTGGCTACAATCGTGCAGCAAGGATCATAGAGGATATGGAAAAAGCTGGATTGGTAACTCCAATGCAAAGCAATGGTAATAGAGAGATAGTAGCGCCTAATAATGATTAAATTTTTTTTAATCATTCTTTTATTTCCCTGGCTATGTTTTGCAGATGATCAATTAGCATTTACTAAACTTGTTGATAACATGCAGACATTAAAGGGTAGCTTTTCTCAAAAAGTAATCGATAGTAAAAATAATGTTATTCAAGATGTGGAAGGTAGTTTTTTGTTTAAAAAGCCAAATTTTTTTAAATGGAACTATGACCGTCCATTTAAAAGTCAAATTATTTGTGATGGAGAGCTTTTATACCTTTATGATCCAGATCTTAAGCAGGTTGTAATTAGTGCACTTCAAAAACTTGGAGGAGTCAGTCCTGCTATGCTTCTTGTAAGTTCCTCGGCAACAGATCATTTTGATATAAAAACATTGGAAAAAGCTAAATTAAAGATTTTTGAAGCTATTCCTAAAAAAATACAAGACTCTACTTTTAAAAAGGTAACAATATATTTTGATGATGCCATTTTATCCGAGATGCATATTTTAGATAATTTGGAACATAGGACTGAGATACATTTTAATCAACTTGAAAGTAATAAGGAAATAAATGAGGGATCATTTCTTTTTAATGTTCCTGAGGATGTTGATGTAATAAAAAATTAAATGGATGATAATCAAGAACAACCTTTAGCAGAGCTATTAAGACCCAAAAATGTAAATGACATTGTTGGTCAATCTGAATTGATGGGTGAGGGACAACCCCTTAAAGCAGCCATAGAATCTGGTAACTTACCGTCCATGATTTTGTGGGGGCCACCAGGTGTAGGAAAAACAACTATTGCTCGTGTTATTGCAAATACCTCTGAATCGGAATTTCTTTCAGTATCTGCTGTCTTATCTGGGGTAAAGGAAATTCGTGAAGCTATTGAGCGTGCTAAGTATGCAAAAGAGCAGCAGAACAAAAAAACTATTTTGTTCGTTGATGAGGTTCATCGTTTCAACAAGAGCCAGCAAGATGCATTTCTTCCTCATATAGAATCAGGTTTAATTATTTTTATTGGAGCTACTACAGAGAACCCCTCCTTTGAGGTCAATTCTGCATTATTGAGCCGATGCCAAACTTATTTTTTAAAAGCTCTTAATCAAGAAGATTTATCACTAATTATTGATAGAGCATTATCATATAAAAATAGTCATTCCATCGATCAAGAGGCAAAGATTATGCTATTAAATTATGCATCTGGAGACGCTAGAAGACTTATAAACTTAATTGAAATCGCAATAAACAGGTCAAAAGTTGATGGAAAAAAAGAAATTACTCAGGAGTTAATTAAAAAAATACTTACTGACAAAGCAAGGCGTTTTGATAAGGGAGGAGATCAATTTTATGATCAGATATCTGCGTTGCATAAATCAGTGAGAGGGTCTGACCCGGATGCTTCACTTTATTGGTTATTTAGAATGCTTGATGGGGGTGCAGATCCTCTGTATTTAGCGAGAAGAATTGTTAGAATTGCGATTGAGGATATTGGATTAGCTGATCCACGAGCGCAAACTATGGCACTTGAAGCTTACCAAATATATGAGCGACTTGGCCATCCTGAGGGAGAGCTTGCTTTGAGTAATGCAGTTATTTATTTAGCTATGGCAGCTAAAAGCAATAGTGCTTATGTTGCATACAATGATGTAAAAGCATTTATTAAAAACCAAAATCATCATGATGTACCAATACATCTTAGAAATGCTCCAACAAAGCTTATGAATGATTTAAACTACGGTAAAGAATATCGTTATGCTCATAATGAACCTAATGGGTATGCTGCTGGAGAAAAATATTTTCCTGATGAAGTGGATTCTGTTAAGTTCTTTAAACCAACCGAAAGAGGTTTAGAGAAAAAAATAGGTGAGAAGCAAGAATTTTTAGAATCCTTGGACAAAGAATATAAGAAAAGAAAGTAAAAATTATGATTGATATTAATTTATTAAGAGATGATGTGGCTGGAGTGGCAAACATTCTTCAGAAGCGTGGATTTAATTTGGATACTACAGCTTTCTCAAAGCTGGAAGCATCTAGAAAGAAAATTCAAGTTCGCACACAAGAACTTCAAGAAATTAGAAATGAAAATTCAAAAAAAATAGGCTTGGAAAAAGCAAAGGGTAGTAATACGGATAGCTTAATGAAGCTTGTAAGTGAGACATCTAGTGAATTAAAAGCCCTAGAGGTAGAACTTTCAGAGTTGCAGGAAAAAATTAATGACTTTCTTTTACTAATTCCAAACATACCCCATTCCTCAGTCCCTGACGGAATAACTGAAGAGGATAATGTCGTTGTTAGAGAATGTGGAACAAAAAAAACCTTTGATTTTAAAGTAAGCGATCATGTTGATGTTGGAAAGTTACTGGGCCTAGATTTTGATTTAGGAGCTAAATTATCTGGTTCAAGATTCGTGGTTATGAGAGGGAGTATAGCAAGACTTCACAGAGCTATTTCACAATTCATGCTTGATACCCAAGTTAATGAGCATGGTTATGAGGAATGTTACACACCATTTCTTGTAAACACTGAATCATTAATTGGTACAGGGCAGTTACCAAAATTTGCAGAGGATTTGTTTGTAACAAAAAGAGGCAATGATGAGAGCGATCTATATTTAATCCCAACAGGTGAAGTACCTTTAACCAACCTTGTAAGTAATAGCATACAAGAGGAGCAACATTTACCATTAAAATTTACCGCGCTTACCCCGTGTTTTAGGTCTGAGGCTGGATCATATGGTAAAGACACACGAGGTATGATAAGGCAACATCAATTTGAAAAAGTTGAGATGGTCCAAATTAGCCACCCAGATTACTCATATGAAGTATTAGATGAGATGGTTAAGCATGCTGAGAATATCCTATCAAAATTAAATCTTCCATATCGTGTTGTTGAGCTTTGTAAAGGAGATATGGGATTTGGCGCAGCAAAAACTTATGATCTAGAGGTTTGGATTCCATCACAGAATATGTATCGAGAGATATCCTCTGTTTCTAATTGTGAGTCTTTTCAAGCAAGACGAATGAAAGCAAGATTTAAAGATTCTGATAAGAAAAATACCCTTTTACATACTTTAAATGGGTCGGGTTTAGCGGTAGGAAGGACATTAGTAGCAATTCTTGAGAATAATCAACTAGAGGATGGAAGTGTCACTATTCCGGAAGCTTTAATTACTTATATGGGCGGGGAGAAAATCCTTAAGCTTCCAAAGTAATAGTTTCGATTTGATTGTTTTCGGCTATTAGTGCAATGTTTGCGATGTTCTGAAAAATACCATACTCAACTACGCCAGGTATTTTTGCAATCTCACTGGAAAGATTTTTAAGGTCTTGATATTCAAATTTACAGTCTAAAACATAATTTCCCGCAGATGTAATAGCAAAAGCATCACCAGCATTATTTGGCCTTAAAACACAATTTACAGCCATTTTTTGGATTATTTTTTTAGTTATTTTCCATGCAATTGGCGTAATTTCTATAGGAATTGGGAACTTTTCACCGATTTTAGAGACCATTTTTGATTTATCTCCAATAACTATAAATTGATCACTAGCTTGAGCTAATAATTTTTCTCGTACAAGATCATAGCCTCTACCTTTTAATACCTCTAAATTCTTTGTAACCTCATCTGCCCCATCTACATATGTATCAATGGTCTCTATTTGGTCTAGAGATATATAATCAAGGCCACACTCTAATGCTTTAATTTGACTCACTGTTGAACTTGCAACCACTTTAATTGTTAGTGATTCTTTTTGTATCTTTTGTGCTAGAGCTTCAATGAATAGATTTGCTGTAGACCCAGTCCCGAGACCAACAATGCTATTATTTTTTATGTATTTAAGTGCCTCATGAGCCACCAGTTCTTTATCATTCATTTATTTACCCATTTTTTTGTAAATTCATGTTTATAATACTTCCTTAATTTTAGATAGCAATCCATAGCAGCCTCTTAAGTGAATAGTTTTTCTGAAAGTAATTTCTGTATTAATACTAATACTTCTCACAGTATTGAGATTGGTAGGATTTTTTACGAGCATCTCAGTTCAAAAAAACAATCCCTTAATATCTTTACGGGTAATGTATTTGAAGCTATTCGGCTTAAGGAAGAAATATCATGGTTTTATCCAAAGCTTAGGGTAAACCACTTTCCAGATTGGGAAACCTTACCCTATGATCAAATATCTCCGCATCCAGATCTTATATCGGAGAGGTTGCTAACACTCTATCAAATGACACAAAGAGAATTCGATATTAATTTATTACCCCTTTCTACATCTCTACATTTGTTGCCACCACGTTCTTATATCGAAAAATTTAGTTTTAATTTCAAAACAAACCAAGCAGTTGATATAAATGCTTTTAAAAATAGACTCGTTGATAATGGATATCTTTATGTTGAAAAAGTAATGAATCCTGGAGAATTCGCAATGCGTGGGGGCATTATTGATATTTTTCCAATGGGATCTATTGTTCCTTATCGGATTGACTTTTTTGATAATGAAATAGAGTCTATAAGAACTTTTGATGTTGATACGCAAAGGAGCTTATACCCAACAAATAAAATAAAGCTCTTACCTGCGAGAGAGTGCCCACTTGATGATGAGGGTGTGGGTATTTTTAGGAATAATTATCGTGAAAAGTTTGAGGGTGATTTATCTAAATCTAAAATATATAAAAGTATTACCAAGAGCGTTCCTTTTGCAGGTATGGAATGGTACTTACCTTTATTTTTTGAGCAAACAAACTCTATTTTTGATTATATTGAACCCAAAGATGCAGTTCTACTTTTGGGTGATACAGCAAAAGCTGCATCAGATTATTGGTCTGAAACAGCAAGTAGATATCGCTTGTATGCTTACGATTCAGAAAGACCAATTTTAGAACCAAATGAATTTCTTATTTCTCCAGATCAATTTTTTAAAAAGATCAAAGATTATCCTCAAATTAAGAAAAATAAGGATCGTACAAAGTCTATTAAGGACATTGCAATTGATAGAAACGAATCTCCTCCATTACATAAACTGTCAAAACTAATCAGTAAAAGTAGTCAAAGAATCCTGCTGTGTGCAGAGGGACTTGGTCGAAGAGAATCACTAGCAGATTTGTTGAAGCTATCAGATATACAATTTAAATTAGTGGAGGATTGGAATGCATTTATTGATTCACATGAAAAGGTTTGCCTTATTGCAGGACCTTTGCACGATGGTTTTTCATATAGTAACTATTTGATAATTACAGAAAATGAAATTTTCCCAAATTTTGTAAGACAGACAAAAAAATCAAAGCGAAATAAAAGTTTCTCAAGCGACGGTATAGTTAAAGACTTAACAGAGCTTACCATCGGGGATCCAATAGTTCATGAACAACACGGCGTTGGGCGGTATAAAGGATTAGTTGATTTAGATTATGGCGAAGGTATAAATGAGTTTCTAGAATTACATTACGAGAGTGAGGATAAGCTTTACGTTCCCGTATCTCAGCTTTACTTAATATCGAGATATTCAGGAGGGCCAATTGAATCTGCTCCAATTCATAAACTAGGAAGTGGCTCTTGGGAAAAGGCAAAGAAAAAAGCACTTACCCAAATCCATGACACTGCTGCAGAGTTACTTGATCTTTATGCAAAAAGATCATTACAAAAAGGAGTCAGTTCAAAAATTAACTTAAATGATTATGATGCTTTCGTTGAAGGATTTCCTTTTGAAGAAACTTTTGATCAAAAAGATGCGATTGAGCGAGTTGTGGAGGATATGGAATCCTCCAGACCTATGGATAGATTGGTCTGTGGAGACGTAGGTTTTGGCAAAACAGAAGTGGCCCTTAGAGCAGCATTTATTTCCGTTCTAAATGGTAAGCAAGCAATAGTTTTGGTACCAACTACCTTATTAGCAGAACAGCATTTTGATAATTTTTGTGACCGTTTTGCAAGGTGGCCAATCAAAATTGAAGAAATATCACGATTTAAGTCAAAGAAACAACAAAATGAGTCATTACAACGCTTGCAAGAGGGAAAAATAGACATCATCATAGGAACGCATCGTCTCTTGCAGCCAGATGTTAAATTTAAAGACCTTGGTTTAGTAGTAATTGATGAGGAACACAGATTCGGTGTTAGGCAGAAAGAAAAGCTTAAAGCTTTTAGAAAGAATGTGGATGTGCTGGCACTTACTGCGACACCAATACCAAGGACTTTATCTTTGGCAATGGAAGGTCTTAGAGAATTTTCTGTGATAGCTACACCCCCACAAAAACGACTGTCTATAAAAACATTCGTTGTTAATTTTAGCCAAGGGATCATAAAAGAGGCAGTTTTAAGAGAGTTTAATCGTGGAGGGCAGGTTTATTTTCTCCATAATGAGGTAAATACCATTCAATCAATGTTTGAGAAGCTATCAAAACTTCTTCCTGAGGCAAAAATTGGTGTTGCTCATGGTCAGCTAAGGGAAAAAGAGCTAGAGCATGTTATGCAAGATTTTCATCAACAAAGAATAAATATACTTTTATGCTCAACAATTATAGAAACTGGAATTGATATTCCTACGGCAAATACGATCATTATGAATAGAGCAGATAAATTTGGGTTAGCTCAGCTTCATCAGCTAAGAGGGCGGGTAGGCAGATCTCATCACCAAGCTTATGCCTATTTGTTAATCGATGAGGATAGAAAACTTACTTCAAATGCTAAAAAAAGATTAGAAGCAATTCAATTAATGGAGGATTTAGGAGCCGGTTACCATTTGGCTATGCATGATCTAGAAATACGAGGTGCAGGAGAGCTATTGGGAGATAATCAAAGTGGACAGATGCATGAGATAGGTTTCAACCTCTATATAGACATGCTCAATAATGCAATAAAGCAGCTTAAGAAAGGTGAAAAACTTGACCTAGAATCTCCTATTACATCTAATAAAGAGATAAACCTACATACCCCCACTATTCTTACTCAGACCTATTGCCCAAATACTAACGAAAGACTAATTATTTATAAAAGATTGTCGAGTTGTAAGAGTCAAGATGAGCTTAAAAGCCTTAAAGAAGAATTAATCGACAGGTTTGGATTAATGCCTTTACAGACAGTCAATTTAATTTTATTTCATGAATTAAGAATAAATATATTATCAACTGAAGTCGTCAAAATTGACTCTAGCAAGCGAATATCAGAAATAACAATTAAAAAAAATGCAGATATTGACCCAATAAAAATAATTGATTTATTACAAAATGATCAAAGATTTAAAATGAATGGACCTGATAAGATTAAAATCCTATTAGAAGAGGAAGATGTTGCAAAGCGAGTAAAATTTATTACCAAAACAATAAACGAGATTAAAGTTTAATTAACTTACCTTGTGGAGCAAAATATATAGCTTTTTGAATCATTAAATCATCACGCTTAAAAATATTTTCATATAAATCAAGTTGTGTGCGATGTTTTTTGGCTTCACTAGCAAGATCTATAATTGGAAGAAAAGGAGTTTTATAATCAACAATCCATTGAACATTATTATCAATAAAGCTTCTGTCTGGAATTAAGCGGTTAAAAGTATGTTCTAGCTCTAAAAGATACTGCACTTCATATTTATCATTTAAATGATGTTGAAAAATCCATTGCCCATCCTTGCTTTCTTTGAGCATCTTTATAGATTGTTTTACTACATTTAAAGCTAAAGCAATGTCATCCTTTTTGTAATTATGAGCAATAAAGAGTGATTCGATATGACTTATTTTATTACTTAATATTATATCTATATCTAATTGTTTTTTAACTATAATTTCTAAATATTTATGGACAATATTTCCTGTAAATCTTTGTATATCTTGACTATCATATGAATAAGAAAATTTATTTGATTCAATATCCTTTTTATTGGTTGCGGGATTAATTTTAGTAAAAAAGTCACCATTCAATCTTCTAAGTTTTGGAATAAAATTTTCATAGCTATTTATTGTTTTTGGAGTATCAATTTCCGTAAATTTATCATTCATAAATGGCCATAAGATCTCCATAAAAGTACCTGATTTAGGAAAAAGTTTATCCTCATCCTTTTTTATGGTTCCTATTAGATAGCATTTATTTTTTGCTCTAGTAATTGCAACATAAAGCAATCGTATTTTTTCATTATCTAGCCTTTTCTTCTCTTTGTAAGAATGGTATGTGTGAAGATTTTTATTATTTGTTGGATGCTTAATTGATAAAGTTGATTTATCGTAAAGTATTAAATCTTGTATTTCGGTTCTACTACCTCTATTAAGATTAGGAATAATTACACAATCAAATTCTAATCCCTTGGATTTTTGAATAGTTAAAAATTTTATTGGATTTTTTTCTGTACTTGTTTCTGATTTATATAAGTTTTTTATTAATCGCTCTAATTTAATGAAATCAATAGATAATGTATTGCTGGATTGATCTAATAAATCTAAAAAGAAATCAATATTTTTTATATCATTTGTATCAATCATTGATTCCTCACCATGTAATTGTCTCCAAACACTTTCTATGAAAAATCTATGTGCAACCCTTCCACGATATTGAATATTAGTTTGAATAATATTAATAAAAAAATATAATCTTTTTTGACTATCTTTATTTAGTTTATTCGTTTTGGTTTTATTGTTGATGATCTCCCATACTGTTGATTTATGATTCTCTTCGAACAATAAAACAAGGTCGTTTACTGTTAACCCACACCAAGGGCATTTTAGAATGGATATCCAATTAACTCTATCGTTTAGGTTGTATAGGGCTTTGGTTAAAGAGTAAATATCTTGAAAGGTTTGGTTTGACTGAATTTTTGATATTTCAATGGCATCTATTGGAAGAGAAGAATCTTTTTTACTTATTAAAGTTATTAATTCATTAAGGTGTGTTCGCGATCTTGTAAGAACAGCAATATCAGCATCATCATTAGTTTTTTTAATATCTTTTATTAAGGCTAAAACATACAAAGCTTCAGCCTCATATAATTCTGTTTTAGTTTCAGCAGATGATATTAGAGGGTTGAGAAAAATACCATTATCATTATTGTTATTATTTGATTCAGATCTAGAGTAGGGTATTGATCCTTCATCAGCAATATGTAGCGAGGGAAATGCTTTAGAGTAATTAGTATTAAGCCAATTTATAATACTTTTATTTGAGCGAAAATTAACTGTAAGGAATAGTGATTCCAGTTTTAAGTCACCAATACCATATTTTTGAATTCTACTAAAAATTTCTACCTCTGCCTTTCTAAATCTGTAGATGGATTGCATGGGATCACCAACGGCAAAAAAGGATTTATGGACATTTCCAGAAAAATTTTCCGTTAAAAGCTCTAAAAAATTAAGTTGAGATTCGTTGGTATCTTGAAATTCATCAATCAAAATATGGGAGATATTTTGATCTAATATTAGTGGGAGGTGGGTAACTCTTAAAGCCTCAACAGCGTTACCCATTATTTGAGTAAAGTCGACAACTCTTTGGGAATTAAATTTTTCGTTTAACCTTGCAACCATATCTATTAGTAGCGTGCTAAATGTTGTAATAATGGGAAATATATCTTGTATTTTATCCGTATAAACAACATTATAAAATTCTAATAAAATATTGATTTTATTACTTTTTTTATTTAAAATATTCGTTAATTTATTTTTTATTTCCTTTCCATCATCTGTTGAAGGAAATCCACTTTTATTTGTAAATCTTTTTAGTATTGCTTTACCATCTTTGCTGATAATTAAGTCGCGGAAGTAAAACCAAAATTCTGGATTCTTTAAATATCTAAGGTTATTTGTCTTTGAAATTTCTTTATTGTCTGCGGTATAATTTACTATTATTTCAAGCTCTTTGATTTCCTCTTCCGAGAATATGGGTTCAATTTTTTGTTGTACCCAATGTTTTATTTCATTTGCGTAATATTTTGAATATTCTGCCTGTATATCTTCATCATTTTTAGTTACTAAGGAACTAATTATCGGTAACCATTGATCTCTTTTTTTAATAAGTATTAATAATTGCTCTGTTAATTTATGGTAATCATAATTAAAGTACATAAATAATGATTCGTTATCCGCATATGATGTTATTGATTCTTTAATAGCTTCTCTGTATATTTCATCAGGATCCTCATCCGTTAAGAAATTTACTCCTGATTTGCTTAAAATAGGTGTTTGTTGAATTAATTTGAGGGCAAGCTTGTCTATTGTCATCACCATTAAAGAGTCAATATAGTCTTCGCTCCATTTATTAATTAATGCTTTCTTCGATATTTTTTTAACTAAATCTTTTATTTCTTGATTCTTAACTTCGCCTTTTAATGCTTGCTTTAATCGTTGTTCCATTTCAGCAGCAGCCTTATTGGTAAAGGTAAGCGCTATCACTTCTTTTGGCGATTGAACTTCTAACAAACAATTTAGGAACCTATTTATTAATAATGATGTTTTCCCTGACCCTGCAGGCGCTTGGACAATAAAAGAGCCCTTACCTACAGCTTTTTCCCTTACGTTTTGATCAAGTGGACTTTGAATCTTTTTATTCATATTTTTCAAACTGATATTTTTTTTCAGCTAATCTTAATAACGGCAATATATCGCAATAAGTAAAATCTATTTTTTCATTGAAAGTAACGGAAACATCTCCTGATAAGTATTGTTCGGCAAGTTTTTCTAGGCGTTTTTTCCACAAAGATAATAAGCTCTCCCAATTATTAATATTTGGGTGATCAATTTTGGAACAAAGCTGTTTTGTAATCTTCTCTAAATTTGGAGATGTTATGCCATAAAGATTTATTTTATTCCGGCTTATATGTCCAATTGCAACTGCATTAAGATTATCTATAGGCACAAAGCATGCATAAATTGGAATCTGTAGGTCTGTTAGATCATCAGAAAATAAGGCTTTTCTTGTGGTTGGTTGTTTGCCTGTTTTATAGTCAATCAATAAATGATATTTTTCGTAAATATTATCTATACGATCTATACGCACTTTAAATTTAATCTTATTTATTTTAACTTCTGCCCACATTTCTAGATTATTAATACTAAATTTAGGCCGTTTTTTTTCCTCGGATAGCCATCTAAGAAGTAAATTTTCTAAGTGTTTACGCTGCATGAATAAAAGTCGACTATCAATTTCGTCATGGTCCGATGCAAACTCTTTTAAGGCAATGCTAATACAATTATTAATTTCTGCTTCAAGCGTAAATGTATCTATTGACAATAATGAATCCAATGACTTGAATTTCCCCCAAAATAACTCTAGCGCCCTATGAGTTAGGATTCCCTCCGCACTTCTTGATACCTCATCTTGATCATCTACCTCATATACTGAACAACCTAATCTATTCGCATAAAAGGCCCAGGCTGGACATTTCTTTTGATTTTCAAGGCAGGTCCTCCCACTTGTAATCATTATTTCATCAACAACTTTTATTGGCGTTGCTTGATAATCATCAATAAAGTGTTGATTGGCGATAAGTGATAATGATTTTTTTTCTTTAAAAGGGAAAATTTTTACTAAATCCGGTTTATAGAGAGATGCAGATAGTAAAGTATCATTATCTTTAAGCGCAAAAGAAATTGTTAATTCTGGCGTTAATTTTGATAATCTTTCTATCTTACTGGTATAAATGTATTTGTTATAAGCGTCATTAAATAAATTATATTTGTCCTGTAATTTTTTTGATAAAAAAGGATTAAAGCCTTCTTTATTTGGCCAGAAATTATCATTCATATTCATTAACCATATTGCATCATAGTTCTTTGTGGGGTTTTCGTAAAATCCATATATATCGATAAATGCATCTTCGTTAGGTTGGGTTGGAATAAAATTTTCTAAATAATATTCGAGGTACGTATAGTATTCGTTAAGTGTTAAATTTTGACTTATAATTTTACTTGAATTTATATGATTAATTACCTTAAAAAAATATTTTAAATTATTGTTTTCAAAGTATAATAAATTATTAACTTTACCAAAATTTAATCTTTTTAAGTATTGAGTTATAAGAGTGCTCCAATAATAAGCTTTTTGTTTTTTATGCCAACTTTTTCGATTGTTTCGTATTATGTTGAAGGTAGCTTGAAGTATTTTATGATCTTCATTTTGGCTCATATGTAATGGTTTTTTTAACAGATCTTGAAGATCAAATAACGAAATAAACTGTTTTTTGGTACCACTAATTTGATGTGCTAAATATTGCCTACTAATAAATGTTGTATCATCTATCCAATTATTAAATAGAAGAATCTCACATATTTCCTTTGTTTGTAAAAGTTTTTCCTCATTTAATTTTATTAAAATTAATGCAGCGCGAATTATTGGTTCTGATGACAATGGTCTTTTGAGGCTGCTATTTGCAATACTCTCAGATCGAATATCTTTAAAAATAATTGGTTGAATGTTTCTGTCCAGTTTATTTTGAAGCTTTACTTGAAACCTTTCGAGTGCTGGTGACATTATTAGTAACTTTTTTTGATTTTTTGATAATTTTTCTTTAATCCATGCAATTACAGCAGATATTTCATGATCGAAGTTTTGGTAACCTTTATGGTTAATATGTCCCTGTAATTTATTATCATCTAAATCATTTTTAACAATATTCACTTTTTTCAATTGGTTAAATAGCTTTTGATGGCTTTTTTTATTTGTATCTAGATTTATGAATAGTATTTTTTCATCTTTAATTATTTTTTTTTCTTGCTGTAAAACGGTAAAGATATTTATAAAATCATATTTAGTAGTAAGACTTTTTTTGACACATTCATTTTTAAAGTTTTGCCTCCACTCAAAAAAATATCTTGGTTCTTTATAGGTTATATTTTGTTTAAGCTCAGTTTCATCTATATCATAAGTTGAGATAATCCTATTTGCATTTACAGCTTGTTGTGCGATATTTGTGATATCAGCCACCGTATCATCTTGTCTTTTTTTTAGATCATCTTTTATGATCTTTTCCCATATAATTTTTTCTTCTATGCCATTAAGTACATAAAGCTCCTCATTAGTAATTTCTTCCATCAAGTATTCTTGGTATGCATTCGATAACCAAATATCTAATGTTTCAATTTTGGGGATATTTAATGTATTTTTTTTTGGTTGTTTTTTATAAGTAAGCCGAATATCATTGGCTTGATTCTCATTTTCACATATTACATAGCTGTAGGATTCTTTCATCATAGAAATTTAATTGTAACCTGTAATTAAGTTAAGATTTTAAAAATGGTAAACGAAAAAAATTACATTACTGAAGAGGGTTTTAAGATTCTTCAGGATGAACTCTCGGATATAATAAAGAACGAAAGACCTTTATTAGTTAAAACTATAAGTTGGGCAGCTGGTAATGGAGATCGAAGTGAGAATGGTGATTATATTTATGGTAAAAAAAAGTTAAGGCAAATTGACGCAAGAATAAAATTTTTATTAACTAATATAGAAGATTCGAACATAGTGCGTTTGGATAATAAAATAGATAAAAATAAGATTTTCTTTGGTGCATATGTATCTCTGTTTGATGAGGTAAAACATGCAAAGTTAAATATTAGAATTGTTGGTAAGGTTGAAATTAATCATAAGACAGATTATATAAGTTGGATATCACCTTTAGCAAAAGCATTATTAGGAAAAAGTGTAGATGATATTGTTGAGATTAAGACACGGGATGGTGAGCGTGTTTACACTATTTTAGATATTAAATATTAGATATTATTAAAGTATAATCCTCCGATAATTGAATAAAGGCGTTAATTAAATGAAAAGTGCACAAGAGGTAAGGGTGGGAAATGTCATTATGGTGGATTCGTCACCAATGGTAGTTCATAAATCTGAATATAATGTTTCTAAATCCGGTAGAAGGCAGAACGCGGCTATTGTTAAGATGAAGATGAGGAATTTGCTTACAGGAAATACTACCGAGACAATATTCCAGGCTACTGATAAATTTGAGTTGATCATTTTAGAAAAAAAAGAAGTAACCTTTTCTTACTTTGCTGAACCAAATTATATCTTTTTAGATGAAGAATTTAATCAATACGAGGTCGAGAAAGATAATATGGGTGAGGCCTTAAAGTTTTTAGAGGATGGTATGGTATGTGATGTTGTTTTTTATGAAGACAAACCAATCTCGGTTGAGTTACCAAATTCAGTTGTTAGAGAAATTACCTATACTGAACCAGCTGTAAAAGGCGATACAACCTCAGGAAAGGTTCTCAAGCAAGCCAAAATTAGTACAGACTTTGAGTTAATGGTGCCCTTATTTTGTGAAACTGGAGATAAAATAGAGATCGATACAAGAACACTTGAATATAAAAATAGAGTAAAGTAATTCCAGAAACTTTAAGATTAATTCGTTCCTCCGACAATAATGTTGTCGATTTTTAATGTTGGCTGACCAACTCCAACTGGAACGCTTTGTCCATCCTTTCCGCATGTACCAACACCTGTATCTAATTGCATATCGTTACCAACCATACTAACTTCATTAAGAATTTCAGGGCCGTTCCCAACAATAGATGCTCCTTTAATTGGATGGATTAATTTTCCATTTTTGATGATCCATGCTTGGGATGCAGAGAAAACAAATTTACCGCTAGTAATATCAACCTGACCACCGCCAAAGTTATTTGCGTAAATTCCATCGCCTACAGATTTTATAATTTCTTCTGGTTCATACTTTCCATTCAGCATAAATGTGTTTGTCATTCTTGGCATAGGCAGGTGTGCGTATGATTCTCTTCTTCCGTTTCCTGTAATCGATGCATTCATAAGATTTGCATTCATTGCATCTTGCATGTAGCCAACCAACCTGCCATTCTCTATAAGTGTAGTTCTTGAGGTGTTATTTCCTTCATCATCTACATTCAAGGAACCTCGTCTATTTGGAATTGTTCCATCATCTACAACAGTAACTTCTGGGCTAGCAACTTTAGTACCAATTTTTCCACTAAATGCAGATGTACCCTTTCTATTAAAATCACCCTCCAAACCATGACCAATAGCCTCGTGAAGTAAAATTCCTGGCCACCCTGAACCAAGAACAACTGTCATAGAGCCAGCAGGAGCAGGTAATGCATCCAGATTAACAATCGCCTGATTTACTGCTGTCGATGCATATTCATGAAGAACTTCATCGGTAAAATAATCCAATGCATACCTACCGCCACCTCCTGCAGAACCTTGTTCTCTTCGCTGATTTTTTTCAACAATTACACTTATGGATAATCTGACCAAAGGTCTAATATCTTCCACAAGTTCACCCGTAAAAGTTTTTATAAGAATGACCTCAAATTGGGATGCTAAAGATGCAGATACTTTGACAATGTGAGGATTCAATTTTTTTGCTATAGATTCAATTTTTTCTAAAAGTATAATTTTTTCAGCACTTTCAATACTATCGATGGGATTGATTGGATTATATAAATTATGCTTACCTTTTTTGTTTTGATTATTGTATGAAGAATTTTTGTTTTTTGCATTGATACTTTTAACAATTTTTGTACCACTCTCTAGAACATCTAAAGAAATTTCATCGGAATAAGTAAAGGCAGTTTTCTCTCCAGCAATAGACCTCATTCCCACCCCTTGATCTATTGAAAAGCTACCATTTTTTACTGCACTCTCCTCAAGAGACCAGAATTCATTTTTGGAATATTGAAAGTATAAATCAGCATAATCAATGGTATTGCTAACCATTTTATCTAGTATTAAATCAAGATCTTTGTTATCTAGTCCCGCTGGACTTAGAATAAATTTTTTTGCCAAAGAGAAATCTGTCATGTTATTTTGTATAAATAATTCATAAATTGTGAAGTAGGAGTAACAAACAACAACTTAATGTGCTTGCTATGCAAAACAAACCAATCATTGGTATATTAAAGCTTTTCTCTAAGTTGGTCTAATATTGCTGGATTTTCAAGAGTGGAAATATCTGCGGTTATTTCTTCATCTTTTGCGATTGATCTTAAAAGACGTCTCATAATTTTACCTGATCTTGTTTTAGGTAAATTATCCCCAAAGCGAATTTCATCAGGTTTAGCTATCGGCCCAATTTCATTACTTACCCAGTTTCTTAGAGCCAAAATAACATCCTTAACATTTCTGCTGTCAGGCCTTTTTGATTTTAAAACAACAAATGCAACTATAGATTCCCCTTTAACATCATGCGGGCGACCTACTACTGCTGCTTCAGCAACTTGATTATTTGCAACAAGTGCAGATTCAATTTCTTGAGTACCTAATCTATGCCCTGATACATTAAGAACATCATCAATTCTTCCCATTATTGTGAAGTAACCGCTATCCTTATTTCTAACAGCTCCATCACCTGCTAAATATAGTTTGCCACCTAGATCATCAGGAAAATAGCTTTGTTTAAATCTTTGAGGATCACCCCAAATATTTCTTATCATCGAAGGCCATGGTTTTTTAATTACTAATAACCCTCCATTACCCCATTCTATTTCATTACCTATCTCATCTACAACATCAATATCTATTCCGGGAAACGGAAGTGTGCAGGATCCTGGAACTAACGGAGTGACTCCTGGTAAAGGTGTGATTACATGCCCACCTGTTTCTGTTTGCCAAAAAGTATCAACAATCGGACATTTTTCATTACCAACTGCTTTGTAATACCACATCCAAGCTTCAGGATTTATGGGTTCTCCAACCGTCCCTAATAATCGTAAAGATGATAAATTGAATTGTTTTGGATGGGTTTCTGGGGCTAATTCAGATGCCTTTATAAGTGCCCTTATCGCTGTGGGTGCGGTATAAAATATGCTTACTTTATGTTTTTCCACTATTTGCCAAAATCGACTTGCATCTGGATAGGTTGGTACCCCCTCGAAAATCAGTTGAGTTGCACCCATAGCAGTTGGCCCATAGGTAACATAGGTATGCCCAGTTATCCAGCCAACATCAGCTGTGCACCAATAAATATCATCATCCTTTAAATCAAAAGTCCATCTTGATGTATTTATTGCATGAAGGAGATACCCTGCAGTTGAATGTTGAACTCCCTTTGGAGTGCCAGTTGACCCAGAAGTATATAAAATAAATAAGGGGTGTTCGGCATCCACATAAACTGGATCGCACTCATTATGCTGATTTTTTATTAAATCAGACCACAAAATATCTTTTGGATTTAGATTAACATTTTCTTTGGTTCTTTGTAAGGTAATAATATTTTGAACAGAGTCACACCCTCCCAAAGCAATCGCATCATCAACTGCATTTTTAAGAGGAATTTTTTTTCCACCGCGAAATTGATAGTCTGCAGTAATAATAAGTTTTGCTTTGGCATCAACTACTCTCTCTTGAATACTTTTTGATGAAAAACCACCAAATACAACAGAATGAGTCAGGCCTATACGAGCGCATGCCTGCATGGCGATAACTGCCTCAATAGTCATGGGGAGATAAATTATAACTCTGTCACCAATATTTAAGCTTAAGGTTTTGAGTCCGTTGGCAAACTCACAAACTTTATGATAAAGATCCCTGTAGGTAATAGTCTCGATTAAACCATCATCTCCCTCAAAAATAAAAGCAATTTTGTTTGGTTGTTGTTTAAGATGTCTGTCTAAGCAATTGACGGAGGCATTTAATTTTCCATCCTCAAACCACTTATAAAAAGGAGCATTGTCTTCATTGAGTATCTTTGTAAATGGTTTTTCCCATAATAAAAGCTCTCGGGCTAATTCTCCCCAGCTTTCTTCATAATTATTTGTAAATTTATTACAAATAACTTTGTAATTATCCATACCTGATAAATTGGCTTTATTTACTGTTTCATCACTTGGATTAAATATTCTTTCTTCATGATTAATTGACTTGATACTCATTTTATAATTACCTTAAATTTAATATTATTCTTACAGATGATAAATAAGACTGAAAATAATACATTTATTTAGCCTCTAATGTAAAAGTAAAAATAATGTTTTTTGCACTTGTATAATATTAAAGGCTTATGATACAAGTATTCAACAAGAAAAAAAATTATTCTATAAAATATGATGCCTTTAAGACTTCGACTTAACGTTTTAATATCCATGATCATGGTTTTATTCATTTTAGTTTTGAGTATTATCCTCATATTCGCTTCAAAACAATCTATTGAGGAGGGGGTTGAGGCTGCCAACAAAGTTACTTTACAACTTTTGGATTCAGTTATTATAAGTTCAGTTCAGAACCCAGACTGGGGTGATACTCATTTAGTTATGAAGAGATTTCTAGAGGATTTAGGATATGTCAGAAGTAACAAAATCTCTTTATATAACCTTCAAGGTGAATTGCTCTATAAATCCCCGGAGAGCACTTACAGAAAAAATACCCACCCACCAAAGTGGTTCGTTAAGTTTTTAGCTCCCGAACCAAATATGAATAGTCGCCTCATAAGATTTGGAAGACTTATTGTGGAGACTAACCCAATTGGGACAATCAAAGAAGCTTGGGTTGAGATGAGCAGACTTTTTTATATAGCAATACTTGGTTTAATTATGATTAATATTTTTATTTACTTCCTATTGGGGAAATGGCTCGAACCTATCAAACCAATGTTAAAAGCAATCGAATCAATGGGTAGTGGATCCTTAAATATAAGACTTCCAAAGTTTGAGCTACCAGAATTTAACTCTATTTCTAATAATTTTAATAAAATGGGTGATTCACTCGAAGCAAAAGTTAAAGAAAATCAAAGACTCGCATCTATTGCAGAACAAACTGCAGATGCGATTATTATGCATGATAAAAATCTTAATATTTCTTTTTGGAATCATTCGGCGGAGACCATATTCGGTTATAAAAGAGATGAAATTATAGGAAAATCAGCAGAAATAATTGTTCCATCAGATCTTAAAAAAGACTTTCAAAAACTTCTTAAAATTTTTAAGAATGAAAAATCAATATCAAACTATGAAACTAAAAGATTAACTAAAGATGGTAAATTAATTGATGTATCAATTTCAGCATCCCCATTGATTGATACAAAAACTAAGAAAATAATTGGTGATATTGTAAGTATGAGAGATCTTTCAGAGAAGTTATTAGCAAAAAAATCTCAAAAGGAATTGAGGCAAAATAGAGAATTAACTGCCATTATACAAGGCCATATTGAAGATGAGCGAAGAAGTTTAGCTCGCGAACTGCATGATGAATTGGGTCAATATGTATCAGCCATAAAAATATTTGCTACAAATATAACAAATCGTACAAAAGGAAAGAATAAAGATATTGAGGAAGCAGCAAACTCGGTAACATCTGCTGCAAATCAAATTTATGACGGAATGCATAGCATCATAAGACAGCTTAGGCCTGGGTCTTTAGATAACCTAGGATTAAGTGAGACATTAAAAGATATGGTAAGTAATTACCAGACCCAAAACGAAGAAGTTAAAATTGATTTAAGTGTAAAGGATAAGCTCGATCATTTAGGTGAAATCATAAACATAAATATATATCGAATTGTTCAAGAAGCAATGAATAACTGTTTTAAACATGCAAATGCAAAAAATATAATAATTAGTTTGAATCATACAAAAAAAGACCTAAAATTAAATTTTACTGATGACGGGATTGGTTTTGATACAAAATTACTTGATAAAACAAAACAGTTTGGTTTGATTGGAATGCAAGAAAGAGTAAAGGCTTTAAATGGAAATTTTTCTATAAAAAGCGAGAAAAGAAAAGGTACTGCAATTAATATTTCTATCCCATTGGATATATAGGAGCACTATGAGTAATATGAAAGTTTTATTGGTCGATGATCATTCTGTAGTGAGAATGGGATTTAAAATGCTTATTGACTCAGAACAAGACATGGCTGTAATAGCCGAAGCAGAATCTGGCGAACAGGGTATTAAAGCTTTTAAAGAGCATAATCCTGACATAACTATTATGGATATAACAATGCCAGGTATTGGAGGATTAGAAGCTATTGAAAGAATATTGGCTCATGATAAACATGCGAAAATTTTAGTACTTTCTGCTCACGAGGATTCAGTACATCCAAAAAGAGCATTGAACGCAGGGGCTTTAGGCTATTTAACTAAAAGAAGTGCAGCAGAAGAGCTTATTAAGGCCATACGGTCAGTTCAAAAAGGATCAAAATATTTAGAATCGTCCATTGCTCAGCAAATGGCAATTACTCAGTTATCTGGAGAAAATAATCCTGTTGAAGTCTTATCAGATAGAGAGTTCGAGGTTTTTATTGCCCTTGCAAAAGGGAAGAGTACTAATGAAATTGCAGAGACTATCTGTCTCAGTCCTCGAACAGTTGGAACACATCTTTATAATATCAAACAAAAATTAAATGCGAATAATTCGGCTGAGATTGCGTTAATTGCAATCCGGTGCGGATTACTTGAACCTTGATTGTTTTATAGAAACGAAAATCCCACTTCCAATAATCAAAAGTATTCCTATTATACTTAAAAAATCAATCACCTCATTAAATAATGAAATTCCAATAAGTGCTGAAAAAATTATGGTTAAATAAGAAAGGCTTGCATTACCCAAAGTATTTCCTACACGATATGCTTTGGTGATAGCAATTTGAGCGATTGTTGCAGATCCTCCAAGATATAAAAGTATGTAAAAATCAGATATTTCTGGAGTATGAATGTCTTGATTTATTAGCATCGTACCTGAGCCTAATGTAGATATAAGTGTAAAGAAAAATACTGTTCTAGCATCGGGCTCCTTAAGTTGACCCAACTGGGTTACATAAAGGTAGGCTACCCCTGCACCAAGACCGGAAAGAACCCCTATATACCCTGCAATTAAGCTTTGATTATAGAAAGAAGGTTTTAGTATAAAAAATACCCCTACAAATCCAATTAAAATCATAAAGAAAATTTTGAAATTAAGTTTCCGTTTGAGGATAAAGGGTAATAAAAGTCCAACAAAAAGTGGGGATGTATAGTTTAATGATATTGCGGTACTTAAGGGAAGGTGCGTAATTGCATAAAAAAATAAAATTAGGGATATGAAACCTACCAGAGACCTTTTCATGTGAAGCATTAAGTAATTTGTATGAAATGTGATGTTATTTATTTTCATGATCACGATAATAAGAAATAAACTTAAAGCGGAACGATAAAATACTAGCTCAAGTGGAGAGAATTTCTCACTACCTAATTTTACCGATGCCCCCATGATAGAAAAAAATAGAGTAGCTATGAGCATCCATAGGAAGCCTTTTTGGAGTTTTGGCATATTTAAAATAAATTGATTTGGAGTATATTAATTATACAAGTTTAAGTATAATCATAAATAATTTCTATGTAATTATATAAAAAGGTATTTAATTATGAACAATCCACTAGATTCAATTAAGGGCACTATTATTGCTGGTGTAATTCTCAGTTTAATAGTTATTTATGCTTTAGCTTCCTCGCCAGCATCTATCTATTATGGGATTCTGAGGTGGTTCCATGCGATTGCTGGTATAGCTTGGATTGGGCTTTTATATTACTTTAATTTTGTTCAGGTTCCAGCCCTAAAAGCTGCTGCGGCTGATGGGAGTGCTAGTGGAATAACTAAGCATGTAGCGCCCCTTGCATTACTATGGTTTAGATGGGCAGCATTAGCAACATGGCTTGCTGGAGCAGCATTACTTGGTGCGAATTTCTCTGATGCATTTTTACTACAAAATGGATATGAAGCAATCGGTTTAGGTTCTTGGTTTGGAACCATAATGTTATTTAATGTTTGGGTTCTTATATGGCCTAACCAACAAAAGGTATTAGGCATGAAAAAAGCAACTGATGAGGAGAAAGGTAAAGCAAGAAGAGTTGCATTATTAGCATCAAGAACAAATACGTTACTTTCCATACCAATGTTACTGTTAATGACAAATGGTTTGTCGCATCGAGCATTGCTTGGTTTATAACGCCACTTAACTTTTTAACGGCGGCTTTAAGTCGCCGTTTTTATTTCTAATTATGAATTTAAAAAAGAATAATTTATTAAATACTTACAGTAGACTTCCTGTTTCTTTTGAAAGAGGAGAAGGGGTATGGCTGTTTGATAAGTATGGAAAAAAATATCTTGACGCATTATCTGGTGTAGCAGTAAATACTCTCGGCCATAATCATCCAGCACTCGTTAAAGCCTTAAGTGAGCAAATATCTAAGTTAATTCATGTATCCAATTATTACAATATAGAGGAACAAACTTTGTTGGCAAAAGATTTAGCAGATCTTTCCAAATTATCCTCAGTTTTTTTCTGTAATTCAGGATGTGAGGCAAATGAAGCGGCAATTAAAATTGCAAGACTTCATGGCCATAAGCAAAAGATTCATTCCCCTGACATAATAGTAATGGATAAAGCATGGCATGGCCGAAGTTTGGCTACCTTGTCTGCAACAGGAAGTAGAAAGGCTCAAGCAGGTTTTGAACCCTTAATGCCTGGTTTTATTAGAGTTCCTTATGATGATATTGCTTCAATACAAAAGATTGCGAATCAAAAAAACAATATAGTGGCCATAATGTTAGAACCAATCCAAGGTGAGGGCGGGATCAATATCCCTAAAAATTTGAGTAACTATCTTTCTAATTTAAGAAAAATTTGTGATAAAAATAATTGGCTTTTAATTTTCGATGAAGTTCAATGTGGAATTGGCAGAACAGGAGAATGGTTTGCATTTCAGCACAGTAAAATTAAACCTGATGTGATAACACTTGCCAAGGGATTAGCATCTGGGGTTCCGATTGGTGCTTGTATAACCAATGAAAAAACATCTCAATTAATGGTTCCGGGAAAGCATGGATCAACATTTGGTGGGAATCCCTTAGCCTGTGTATCTGCATCAGTAACTTTAAAAGCTATTAAAAAAGAGTCTCTGATGGAGAATGCAATTACCCAGGGGGATTTTATTGTGAAAGAACTACAAAAAAACCTGCAGGGGTATAAACTAGTTAAAGAAATAAGACATATTGGCCTAATGTTAGGTATTGAATTATCTGTTCCATGTAATGATTTAATTCAAATAGCTTTAGATGAAAAGCTATTGATAAATGTGACTGCTGATAATGTAATAAGGTTATTGCCTCCACTAATTATAAATAAGAGTGAGTCTCAATTTTTAGTGGATAAATTAAGCTTATTGATTATAAATTTTATAGAGAAAAATTAAAAATGGCTGTTAAGCACTTTCTTCAATTCAATAACTTAAGTTCCTCAGAGTTAGAGTCTATTTTTGAAAACACAAAATGGATTAAATCAAAATACAAGGCTTATGAGAAATATTGGCCACTTGCAGATAGAACTTTAGTAATGATCTTTGAGAAAGCAAGCACAAGAACAAGACTTTCCTTTGAAGCTGGAATGCATCAATTAGGTGGTAATGCAATTTATTTAAATACCAGAGACTCCCAATTAGGAAGGGGAGAACCAGTTGAAGATGCAGCGCAAGTTATATCTAGAATGTGCGATCTAGTAATGATCAGGACATTTGAACAGGATATTATTGAAAGATTTGCAAATAATTCAAGAGTTCCGGTAATTAATGGCCTTACTAACGAATATCATCCTTGCCAAATATTAGCTGATATTTTTACATTTATAGAAAAAAGAGGGCCTATTAAAGGTAAAACTGTTGCATGGATAGGGGATTCTAACAATGTCTGCAACACTTGGCTTCAAGCCGCCGAATTATTGGATTTTAATGTGCATGTATCTACACCTGTTGGATATGAAGTTGTGATTGAAAAAGCTGGACTTTTGGGAAATGATCATTTTGAAGAATTTAAAGACCCTATGGATGCTGTAAAAGGAGCAGATATTGTAACTACTGATGTTTGGACTAGTATGGGATTTGAAGAAGAAAAGAAAGAAAGAAAAAAGGACTTTGCCGACTGGAAGGTAAATAAAGATATGATGAAATTGGCCAATAAAGATGCAATCTTTATGCACTGTTTACCTGCTCATAGAGGAGAAGAGGTTTCGGCAGAGGTTATTGATGGGGATCAGAGTGTGGTTTGGGAAGAAGCAGAAAATAGGCTCCATGTTCAGAAAGCACTTCTTGAATATTTATTGTTAGGAAAGTAATTTAATGATTAAAGATATAAAAAAAATTGTGCTTGCATACTCAGGTGGTTTGGACACCTCGGTAATTCTCAAATGGCTTCAACAAGAATATAACTGTGAAGTAGTAACTTTTACAGCAGATCTCGGCCAAAAGGAAGAAATAGAACCAGCTAGAGCAAAAGCAAAAGCGGCTGGAGTTAATGAAATATTTATAGAGGATTTAAGAGAGGAATTTGTGAGAGATTATGTATTTCCTATGTTTAGAGCAAATGCTATTTACGAAGGTGAGTACTTATTAGGAACATCAATTGCAAGGCCGTTAATTGCTAAAAGGCTCGTTGAAATTGCTTACAAGACTAAAAGTAACGCAATATCTCATGGTGCTACAGGAAAAGGTAATGATCAGGTAAGGTTTGAATTGGGAGCTTACGCCATTAATCCTGATATAAAAGTTATTGCACCATGGAGAGAATGGGATCTTTTAAGTAGAGATAAATTGCTTAAATTTGCTGAAAAAAATGCTATTCCTGTTGAGATGAAACATAAATCTGGAGGCAGTCCATATAGCATGGATGCTAATCTTCTTCATATTTCATATGAAGGTAGACACTTAGAGGATCCAAAGAATTCACCTGAAGAATCCATGTGGAGATGGTCTGTAAGCCCGAAAGATGCTCCAGATGAGGCTGAAGAAATAGTAATTGGTTTTGAGCAAGGTGATCCAGTGAGTTTGAATGGACATAATAAAGCGCCACATGAAATCTTAGAAAGTTTGAATGATTTAGGTGGAAAACATGGTATTGGAAGATTAGATTTGGTAGAAAATAGATATGTTGGAATGAAGGCAAGGGGTTGCTACGAAACACCTGGAGGCACTATTCTTTTAAAGGCACATAGAGCAATCGAAGCACTAACTCTTGACAGAGAAGTTGCTCATCTCAAAGACGATATTATGCCTAGGTATGCTTCATTAATATATAACGGTTATTGGTGGAGCCCTGAGAGAGTAGCTCTACAAAAATTAATTGACCATACTCAAATTAATGTTAACGGTTGGGTAAAATTAAGTTTTTATAAAGGAAATATTACGATCCTTGGAAGAGATAGTAATTGCTCCTTATTTGATCCAGAGATTGCAACATTCGAGGATGATGATGGTGCCTTTGATCATCAAGATGCCGCCGGGTTTATTAAGCTAAATGCCTTAAGATTGAGAATAGCGAATAAAATAAAAAATAAATAAGGAGCCTAAGTTATGCCTTCATTTGATATTTCCTCAAAGGCTAATATGGAAAATATTCGAAATGCAGTGGATGTTTCCATGAGAATGATAGCAAATAGATATGATTTTAAAGGGACATCGGCTAAGGTTGAGCTATTGGAAAAAGAAATGCAAATAGTTTTAAGTGGGGATGCAGAATTTCAACTTAATCAAATTAAGGATATTTTATTTCCAGCATTGGAAAAGAAGGAACCTGATAGCTCAAAAAGAATGGAATCAGAGAAAATTGAATCAGTATCTGGTAACAAATCTAAACAAAATATTAAAATTAAAAGTGGCATTGAAATGGATCTTGCAAAAAAAATTATAAAAACAATTAAAGAAGCAAAAATTAAAGTACAGGCATCGATTCAAGGTGATGAGTTGAGGGTTAATGGAGCAAAACGAGATATCTTGCAAGAATGTATCACTTTAATAAAGTCAAACCACAAGGACTTTCCATTGCATTTTGGTAATTTTAGAGATTAATGTGTGATGCCAGAAACCTTATATGAAAAGATATTTAAAAGACATATTATTCGAGAGGATAATAATACTTTTTTAATCTATATAGACCGTCATCTCATTCATGAAGTAACAAGTCCACAAGCATTTGAGGGCTTAAGAAATGCAAAAAGGTCAATTTGGCGTTCAAACTCAATTTTAGCTGTTCCTGATCACAATGTCCCTACAACTGATAGAAAAATAGGAATTACTGATCCTATATCAAAGATCCAAGTAGATACTTTGGATAAAAATTGTGATGAATTTGAGTTGACACAATTTAAGATGAATGATCAGCGACAAGGCATAGTTCATGTTATAGGTCCTGAACAAGGTTCAACTTTACCAGGAATGACCATAGTATGCGGTGACTCGCATACAAGCACTCATGGGGCCTTCGGAGCTTTAGCTATGGGTATAGGTACCACAGAGGTCGAACACGTTCTTGCCACACAATGTTTGATTGTAAAAAAGTTTAAGACTATGCAGATTAATGTAAATGGCATGGTTGATAACTGTATAACTGCTAAAGATATTGCACTTCATATCATTGGAAAAATTGGTACTGCAGGTGGAACAGGGCATGCAATTGAATTTTCAGGTTCTGCAATTGTGGATCTTAGTATGGAGGGGAGAATGACCTTATGTAATATGGCTATCGAGGCAGGATCAAGAGCAGGTTTGATTGGGGTTGATGAAAAAACAATTAACTACATAAAGGAAAGACCCTTTGCTCCAAAGGGCGATATGTGGGATGAAGCTGTAAAATATTGGACTAACTTACGAAGCGATAAAAGTGCATCATTTGATAAAGTAATTAACATTAATGCTTCTGATATTGAGCCACAAGTAACATGGGGTACTTCGCCTGAAATGGTTTGTGGTATTAATGAGATTATTCCAAGTCCAGATAATCAAAAAAATATATCCCTAAAAAAGGGATATGAGAGGGCTCTAACTTATATGGGTTTAGAACAAAATAAAAAGATTACAGATATATCGCTTGATAAAATTTTTATTGGGTCATGCACTAATTCAAGAATTGAAGATTTGAGGGCGGCAGCTAAAATTGTAAAAAATAAAAAAATAGCACAAAATATAAAATTAGCATTAGTGGTCCCTGGGTCAGGCCTAGTAAAACTTCAGGCTGAAAAGGAGGGCTTAGATAAAATTTTTATGGACGCTGGATTTGAATGGCGTGAACCTGGTTGTTCTATGTGCCTAGCCATGAATGCTGACAGGTTAGAAGCTCAAGAAAGATGTGCTTCTACCTCTAATAGAAATTTTGAGGGTAGGCAAGGTCAAGGAGGTAGAACGCATTTGGTGAGCCCGCAAATGGCTGCCGCTGCCGCAATAAATGGTAAATTTGTTGATGTAAGGAAAATAATTGATGCTGCCAATTAATAAACACAAAGGTATTGTTATACCCCTCGATAGATCAAATGTTGATACTGATGCAATCATTCCAAAGCAATTTCTAAAATCAATTAAAAAGTCTGGTTTTGGACCTAACTTATTTGATGAATGGCGATACCTTGATCATGGAGAACCAGGAAAAAATATTACCTCTAGAAAAATTAACCCAGAATTTGTTTTAAACAAACCACAATATAAAAATGGGACTATATTATTGGCAAGAGAAAACTTTGGTTGCGGCTCAAGTAGAGAGCATGCCCCATGGGCTATTTTAGATTTTGGTATTCGTATTATCTTAGCTCCAAGTTTTGCAGATATTTTCTATGGTAATTGTTTTAAAAATGGAATTCTTCCAATAGTTATAAGCACAGAAATAGCTGATATCTTTTTTAAAAAAGCTGAAACAACTAAAGGATTAATTCTCAATGTAGACTTAGAAAACCAAAAAATTATTGATGATGATATAAGTTATGATTTTGATATTGATAATTTTAAGAAATATTGCTTATTAGAGGGGCTCGATGATATAGGTTTAACCTTAAAATATCATGAAGACATTAAACGTTTCGAAAAAAAATATTATAACGAATTTCCTTGGTTATTAAGTTAGGTTAATTTATGAAAATTGCAGTTTTACCTGGTGATGGTATAGGTCCTGAGATTACAAAACAGGCTATTAAGATTCTTGATGCTCTTGGATTATCAAAAGTAGTTGAATATGCTCCTATAGGTGGTTCAGCTTACGATGAATTCAAAGATCCTTTACCAAAAATTACACTAGATTTAGCTAAAAAAGCTGATGCTATCCTTTTAGGAGCTGTTGGGGATTGGAAATACGATAATTTGCCTAGGGAAATGAGACCCGAAAGAGGGCTTCTTAGAATTCGTGAGGGACTTAATTTATTTGCTAATTTAAGGCCAGCAATTATGTTTCCAGAGCTAGTAAATGCTTCAAGCTTAAAACCTGAAATTGTTTCAGAGCTAGACTTGATGATTGTTAGAGAATTAACCGGTGATATATATTTTGGTCAGCCCCGAGGTATATCGATAAATAAAAATGGTGAGGAAGAAGGCGTTAATACAATGCGTTATGCGGATTCAGAAATAAGAAGAATTGCGCATGTAGCATTTAAAACAGCGTCAAAAAGATCAAAAAAACTATGTTCAGTCGACAAAGCAAATGTATTAGAGACTACTGAGTTATGGCGAAGAATTGTTAATGAAATAGCAGATGATTATCCAGATGTAGAGCTAAGTCATATGTACGTTGATAATGCTGCTATGCAGTTGGTAAGAGATCCTAAACAATTTGACGTTATTGTAACCGGAAATATTTTCGGTGATATTTTATCAGATCAGGCATCTATGCTTACTGGATCGATTGGTATGCTCCCTTCTGCCTCTTTAGATGAAAATAATAAAGGTATGTATGAGCCAAGCCATGGATCAGCACCAGATATTGCAGGAAAGGACAAAGCAAATCCGATTGCTACAATCATGTCTTTAGCGATGATGTTTAAATATACGTTTAATGATTTTAAAAAATTCACCATTATTGAGGAAGCTGTCAAGCAAGTTTTAAAAGATAATTTTAGAACTCATGATATTGCATCAGAAGGCATGGAAGTTTTAGGTTGTGAGGCAATGGGGGATGCAATTGTTGAAAGGTTAAAGGCATAAAAAATGAAAAAAGTTGGCTTTGTAGGTTGGCGTGGAATGGTTGGCTCAGTTTTGTTGAGTAGGATGGTGCAGGAATCTGATTTTAAAGATATAGATCCATTTTTTTATTCAACTTCTCAGGTAGGAGAGGAAGCACCCAATTTTAATCAAAAAGAAAGTCGTCTATTAGATGCTAAGTCATATGACGAGTTGGTTAAAATGGATATCATTTTGTCATGCCAAGGAGGATCTTATACTCAAGAAATATACCCCATGTTGAAAAAAAATGGCTGGGATGGTCATTGGATTGATGCTGCATCAACTTTGAGGTTGGAGGAGAGTGCATTAATTGTTTTAGACCCTCTCAATGGTAAAGCAATTGATAATGCTTATTCCTCAGGTATTAAAACATGGGTGGGAGGAAACTGTACAGTATCTTTGATGCTACTAGCAATTCAGGGTCTTATTGAAGATAATGCAGTAGAGTGGGTGTCCTCTATGACCTACCAAGCTGCCAGTGGTGCAGGCGCAAGAAATATGCGAGAGCTATTGATTCAAATGGGTGAAATTCATTCCTCAGTTGCAGAGAAAATTTATGATTTAAATCATAATGTTCTTGATCTTGATAAATCCTCACAACAAAAAATAAATTCTAATAGCTTTACTACCGAACAGTTTGGGACACCTTTAGCTGGAAGTTTAATTCCATGGATTGATGAGGATCTTGATAACGGTAAAAGCAAAGAGGAATGGAAAGGTCAAACTGAAACCAATAAAATATTATCATCCATTTACGATTCAATTAAGGTGGATGGATTATGTGTAAGAATTGGTACAATGAGATCACATAGTCAAGCATTGACAATTAAATTGAAAAAAAATATTGATTTAGAAAGGGTGGAAAATTTACTTGCAAATGGAAATGATTGGGTGAAATTTATTGCTAATCATAAGACAGATAGTACCAATTATTTAACCCCTGCAGCAGTTTCTGGTAAATTAGACATTGCAATTGGAAGAGTAAGAATGTTGGATCTTGAAGAAAATATAATTTCGGCCTTTACTGTCGGAGATCAGTTACTATGGGGTGCAGCTGAACCGCTAAGACGAATGTTAAATATATTAATTAAAAAAGAGAGTTAATTGTGCATATAAAAATAGTTTTAGTTATTTTTGCAATATTTTTTCATCATAATGGTTTTGTAGCTCAGCTTGGTAAGATAGACGTAAAATCAAATCAAGGAAGTCTTTTTGATGCCGAAATAAAACTGACTTTAGATAAAGGGGATGACCTTAAAAATATGAAAGCATCAATTGCTCCTCAAGAGGTCTATAATTCACAGGGCATGAAAAGGCAGTCTATACATTCAGACATAAAGATCGATCTAAATAATACTGGCACAAATAGTGCTTTGATGATTTTAAAATCGTCCAACCCTGTCAAAGAATCTTTCGTTGATTTATTAATTCAAATTGATTCACCTAAAGGAAAAGTTTTAAAAGAATATACGGTTTTGTTGGATCCACCATTACCGAAATCAAAGAAACTATCAAATAAAATAGCAGAAAATAACAATCTACCAGCAAATAATAATGAATCCTCTAAGAAATTGACTTTACAAAAAAAGAAAAAAACACTAACTACAAGATCTGGAAAAACATTATTCCAAATTGCTAGAGAGAACAGTATAGCTGGCGTTACCACTGAACAGTTTGCTGTTGCCATATTTCAACTCAATCCTAAAGCTTTTGCAAAAAAAAATATTAACGGATTGAATAAGGGGCAAAGAATTGTACTTCCAGAGGAGCAATATTTTAAAAACTTATCTCATCTTAAAGCAAGAAAAATATTAAGAGAGCAAAATCTTAAATGGAACAAAAGGAATAATGAAATAAAACAAACAAAGAAAAAAGCTCCTGAGAAAGAAGTAATTAGTGAGGTAAATCAAAATGAAATAAAGAGATTAAACGCAGAGATAACTAGATTAAAAAATGCACTAAAAAAACAAAAGGCTATGACAGAGCAAATAAAAATTGTTAAAGATGAGGAAGGTAAAGAAAAGAAGGAGGTTTTAAGAGAGGAAGTCAAGGACGAAGTAAAAAATACAAGTCTAGATAAAGCAGAGGCTTTAAATCAAAAAGATGATGAATTAATTAATATTGATGAGCAAGATTTTGTTTCATCTGTTGCTATTGAAGATGAGGTAGTGATTGAAGAGGTATTTATTGATGATGAAGATCAGTCACAAAATAACTCAAGATCTGGATTAATTTATTTCCTTTTAGTACTTTTTGCAATTCTTGGTGGGTTGTTAGTTTTTCTCTCTAAGAAAAGAGCAAAAATTAAAACAATTACTGAAGATATGCAACCAAGAACATCTGTTGAGGAATATATTTTTAGAAAGAAAAATGGGCAGGACTTTAACAGAAATTAGTAAGATGAATGATTAACGCATTAACTTTATTTATAGGCTTGTTCACTTTATTTATTGTTGGTTCTTTAACGTTACTCGAACAAAGTTACCTATTCTTTTTTTTAGCTCTAATTTCCTTTGTTTTTTCTGCGCCTATTTTAGTTTTTTTTAATAAAATTAAATTTTTTCTATTGGCTATCTTATTAATTTTTTCTCTTTCAGTTCCTGGAGAAATAATCTTTTTTTATGATTTTATTTCAATATCAAGAGAGGGTATTGAGCTTGCTATATTTAATGTGTTGAGATTAAGTAATATTTTTTTAATTGTTTTTCTCTTAATGAGGAAGCTTTCTCGTTCATTTATTATAGAAAATATTATTAAAGCATGTTTATTTCTTACAGTTTTTGGAGTGAAAAAAGAGCGATTGATTGCTAGGGTTTTTTTAACATTTGAATATTTAGAATTTTATAGAAAAGAACAATTTAAATTCAGAACTCTTAGTAAAGATATTGGTAATCAAATCAATACTGACTTCAGTAAAAAAGTAAATCCTAAAATTGAACAAATAGAATTTAAATTTCAAGATTATTTGTGGATAATAGTGTTTATTTCTTCATTAAGTGTTACACACATTTTTTTGCTATGAGAATTGCATGCTCAGTTGAATATAATGGATATGGATTTTGTGGATGGCAGAGGCAGCCAAAAAGAATAACAATTCAAGGTTTAATTGAAAAAGCTTTGTTTGAGATAGCAAATAAAGATATTAAAACTTATGCATCAGGAAGAACTGATAAAGGAGTACATGCTCTTGGCCAGGTTTTTCATTTTGATACTCAAGAGGATAGACCAATACATGCATGGGTTAAAGGCGTTAATGCCTTTTTACCCGAATCAATAAGAATTCAATGGGCAATTATTGTGGATGAATCATTTCATGCTCGACATTCTGTTAAGGAGCGGGAATATCAATACCTTTTGGTCAACGATTTATATAACTCAGCACCTTTTCATAGCAATGTAGGATGGACTTACCATAAATTAAATACTAAATTAATAGGACCCTCATGCCTAAAATTTATTGGCAAGCATGATTTTAGCTCTTTTCGATCATCCGAATGCCAAGCTAAATCCCCAATTAGAACAATTAGAAAATTTCAGCATGAAGAATATGGTAAATTTCATTTATTTACTATTACTGCAGATGGTTTTCTCCATCATCAGATAAGGAACATGATTGCTACAATAATTCATATTGCAAAAGGATCTGAATCTTTGGAATATATAGGGGAATTACTTACTAAACAAGATAGAAAATATGCACCACCCACCTTTATGTCAAACGGTTTATATCTTACAAATATAAAGTATGATGAGAAATGGAAGTTTCCTATTTCAAATAATAAGGTAAATATTTTAAGTTCTTATAATGATTAAAGTCAAAATATGTGGGATTACCAACTTTACAGATGCCATTCATGCGGCTGAATTAGGTGCTGATGCTTTAGGATTTGTTTTTGTAAAGAGCTCTCCAAGATTCATAAAACCCTCGGATGCTTCAAAAATTATTGGTAAACTTCCTCCTTTTTTAAGTAAAGTTGGATTATTTGTAAATCCTTCAATAGAAGAGGTTAGGAAGGTAATGGATATGTGTCATTTTGATTTCATTCAATTTCATGGTGATGAAAGCCCATCTTTTTGTGAGCAATTTAATTTGCCCTATATAAAAGCTATTTCAGTAGAAAGTGATCTTAGTTTGTTAGAATACGAAAAGAACTATGTTTCTGCATCTGCTTTTTTGTTGGATAGCTTCTCAGAAGATGCTAGAGGTGGTACTGGAAAGATATTTGATTGGAATCTTATTCCACAAAATACATCAAAACCAATTATTGTGGCTGGTGGACTGAATAAAGATAATCTCAATGATCTTTTTAATAAGAATAAGCCTTATGCTGTGGATGTCAGTAGTGGAGTTGAGAGCCATAAAGGAAAAAAAGATTATAATATGATGCAAGATTTTATTTTAGGAGTAAGAAATGCAAGCTTATGATATGCCGGACCAGTTCGGGCATTTTGGACAATTTGGTGGAACATTCGTTGCTGAAACTTTAATCGAAGCACTGGATGAGCTCAGAGAAATGTACGATAAGTATAAAAATGACCCTGAATTTTTAGAGGAATTCAATTATGACTTAAATCATTTTGTTGGAAGGCCTAGTCCAGTTTACTTTGCTGAAAGATTAACAAAAAAAATTGGTGGAGCAAAAATATATTTAAAAAGAGAAGATCTAAATCATACTGGAGCGCATAAAGTTAATAATACTGTTGGTCAAGCATTATTAGCTAAAAAGATGGGTAAGCCCAGAGTTATTGCTGAAACTGGAGCAGGCCAGCATGGTGTCGCAACAGCTACAATAGCAGCTAGGCTTGGTTTGGAGTGTGTTGTATATATGGGTTCTGAGGATGTTAAACGACAATCGCCTAATGTATATAGAATGAAATTATTAGGTGCCACTGTTGTTCCTGTCGAAAGCGGCTCAAAAACACTTAAGGATGCTTTAAATGAAGCGCTGCGAGATTGGGTAACAAATGTTTCAAATACATTTTATATTATAGGAACGGTTGCAGGACCTCACCCCTATCCAATGATGGTAAGAGATTTTAATTCTGTTGTTGGTCGCGAGTGTAAAAAACAAATGCCAAAAATTGCAGATAAACAACCAGATGCCATCATTGCTTGTGTGGGCGGTGGTTCAAACGCAATGGGCATTTTTCATCCTTATATTGAGGATGAAAATGTACGTTTAATAGGAGTTGAGGCTGCAGGAGATGGACTGGAAACAGGAAGGCATGCAGCCCCGTTATCATCAAATAGTGCGATAGGAGTTTTGCATGGAAATAGAACGTATCTTATGCAAAATGCTGAGGGACAAATAATTGAAACGCATTCAGTTTCAGCAGGATTAGATTATCCCGGGGTAGGGCCTGAACATGCCTGGCTTAAAGATTCTGGAAGGGCTGAGTATGTAGGAGTTACAGATGATGAAGCTCTAAAAGCATTTCATAATTTATGTCTTGTTGAGGGTATAATACCTGCACTTGAAACCAGTCATGCCTTAGCACATGCAGAAAAGATGGCTGCTGAAATGGATAAAGATAAAATTATTTTAGTAAATTTATCTGGCAGGGGTGACAAAGATATTAATACTGTTGCTAATATATCCAATATATCTTTATAAGAAAAAAATATGTCTAGAATTAATTCAACTTTCACTGAACTTTCAAATAAAAACAAAAAAGCATTGATTCCTTTCATAACTGCAGGTGACCCACATCCTGATATGACACTAGATTTATTGCATGCTCTTGTGGATTCGGGAGCTGATATGATTGAAGTAGGTATCCCCTTTTCTGACCCAATGGCTGACGGCCCTGTAATTCAAAGAGCAAGCGAAAGAGCGTTAGCAAATAACGTAGGAATAAGTCAAACCATTGATTTAGTTAAAGAATTTAGAACTAAGAATAAAACTACTCCCATCATTTTAATGGGTTATGCAAATCCGATTGAGGCGATTGGCGTTGATAATTTCGTTAATTTAATTAAAGATGCTGATGTAGACGGGGTAATAACTGTTGATTATCCACCAGAAGAATCTGTCGATTTTGTAGCATTACTTCAAAAAAATAATATTGATAGTATATTTTTACTTTCGCCAACTACAGAAGATAAAAGGGTACAGTTAATTATTGAGCAAGCTACAGGATTTATTTATTATGTATCTTTGAAAGGTGTCACTGGATCGTCAAATATCGATATCAAGCAGGTTACCGAGAGAGTTGATAACATTAGAAAATTTACCAAAATGCCTATTGGTGTCGGTTTTGGGGTAAGGGATGCTAAAACTGCTAAGGAAGTTGCATCATTTGCTGATGCTGTAGTAATTGGTAGCAAGATTGTCTTAGAGGTAGAAAATTCTAAAAAAGAGGATTTAATAGGCAATATAAAAAAACTTATGAATGAAATCAAAGAGGCAATTCAATAACTTTAGATAAATAATTATGAGCTGGTTAAAAAACGTATCACCAAAAATCAAAAAAATTGTTGGAAGCCTTAAAAAAAACATACCAGAGGGTCTTTGGTACAAATGTCCATCATGTCAGACTACTCTGTATAGATCTGAATTAGAAAAAAATAGTGAGGTTTGTCCAACATGTGGGCATCACAATAGAATTTCATCAAGAGCTAGGATTAAGCTTTTACTTGATAAACCTAAACAAATTGAATTAGGGGAACAAGTTAGTTCTGCCGACCCTCTTAATTTTGAGGACACCCAAAAATATAAAGAACGCCTAACTTCTATGAAAAGTAGCACAGGTGAAAACGATGCCCTTATCGTTGCTGAAGGATGTATCGAATCCTTACCTGTTGTTATAGCTGTTTTTGAATTTAAGTTTATGGGTGGTTCAATGGGTTCTGTAGTTGGTGAGAAATTTGTTTTAGGTATAAATCAAGCTATAAAAAATAATTCATCATTTATATGTGTTTCTTCTAGTGGTGGTGCACGAATGCAAGAGGGATTGTTATCTTTGATGCAGATGGCGAAAACCAGTGCCGCTTTAACTAAATTAAGTAATAAAAAATTACCATTCATATCCATCTTAACTGATCCAACTATGGGTGGGGTTTCTGCTAGTTTTGCAATGTTGGGGGATATCATAATGGCTGAACCAAAAGCATTAATTGGTTTTGCTGGCCCAAGAGTTATTGAACAAACTGTTAGGGAAAAACTTCCTGAGGGATTTCAACGCTCTGAATTTCTTCTTGAGCATGGGGCTATTGATTTAATTGTGGACAGAAGGCAGATGCGACATACAATTACTAAACTGATCTCTCACTTAAAAAAGTAATACGTGCAAGACAAGATCTATAATAAAGAAAGTTTAGCATCATGGCTTTCATACATAGAAAAAATTCATTCTAATCATATAGATATGGGCTTGGAACGAGTCTTGCAGGTAAAAGAAAAAGCAGATATTACTCCTGATTTTCCAATTATTCTTGTTGGAGGAACCAATGGAAAGGGATCCACGTGTGCCTTTATCGAATCAATTCTTAGAGAATCAAACCTAAAAGTCGGTTGTTACACATCACCTCATTTTAATAATTTTAATGAGAGAATCCGCATTAATAAAAATGAGGCAACCGACAAAAAAATAGTTGACGCATTAGCTTATTTAGAGAATAAAAGAGAAGATATCTCATTAACTTATTTTGAATTTACTACTTTAGCTGCAGTAAAAGTTTTCATGCAGGAAAAGGTTGATATAGCTATATTAGAAGTTGGATTAGGGGGAAGGTTGGATGCAGTAAATATTTTTGATCCTATAATGTCTTTAATTACCTCAGTTAGTCTTGATCATCAAAATTATCTTGGAGACACAGTCGAAGCAATTGCATCTGAAAAAGCAGGAATTTTTAGATCAAAAAAACCTGTTATTATTAACTGTATAAATCCCATACCATCCTTAGTAATGACAGCAAAAAAATTAAATTGCTATATTAATATCCTTAGTAAAGATTATAAAATTTTTAAAACAAACTCAAATTTAAGGTATGAGAGTGATATTTCAATTTATAATTCATTACCACAACCAAAGATAAAAGGAAATCATCAGTTTTTAAATCTAGCTGGAGCTCTAAGATGTATAGATTTTATTAAAGATTTTTTCCCAATATCTGAACAAGAAGTAATAAAGGGAATTAATCATGCGAACATAAAAGGGCGTTTTGAGGTGTTAAACACGAAGCCTTTTATAGTTACTGATGTAGCTCATAACCAGGAGGCGTCAACAAATCTCGCATTAAATTTTAGTGAGAGGAGGTTAGAAGGTAAAACTATAGCTGTTTTTTCCATAATGGCTGATAAGAACATAAATGCTGTGGTGGAACCATTTATAAGCATAGTTGATGAATGGTATATTTCACAAATTCAATCGGAAAGATCAGCATCTGTGGAGCAAATCGAAAAAGATTTATTAGCAAAAAAAAATAAAATAAACGTTCATAAATTTGATTCTGTAAGATTAGCGTATCATGAAGCATTAAATAATTCTCATGTTGATGATAATATAATCATATTCGGATCATTTTTTGTAAATTCAGAAATTTTTCAATAAATAAAATATGTCAGATAATAAAGATACGCTTCAGGAAAGTATATTAATTAAAAAGGCAAGAAGGAGGCTTCTTGGTGCAATAACTATATTAATTTCCTTGTTGGTTTTATCATATTTTTTTTTAGAAGATCCGAATAAGGTTAAAAAAATAACCAACGTCAAAGTATCATTCCTCAGCATTTCCGATAACAGTTTAACTTTTGACCAAAGAAATAAAAGGGCTGAATTAGAAAGTGTTCAAAATCAAATTTTGAAAATGGAAGATTTAAGGGAGAATGAAGCTAAAAATCAAAATCCTAATGGAACATATTTCATTCAGGTTGGAATTTTTTCTAATGCAAATAATGCAAAAAAAATAGCAAAAAAAGTAGGTGATATAGGCTTTAAAACAAAATTACTACCTCTAGTCCTTGAAGGCCAAAATAAAATTCAATTAGTAACATCAAGTTTTGATAATAGAGGTAATGCAAACATAGCTCTAGCTAAAATAAAAGAGGCAAAACTTCCTGGAATGATAAAGCAAAAATTTAATTAAATGACCCCAATTGATTACGCTATTATAGTTATCATTCTTATTTCAATAAGTTTCGGTTGTCTTCGTGGTTTTATTAGGGAGTTATTATCATTAATTGGATGGTTTCTTGCCTTTTACACTGCAAACTATTTTACTGATTCTTTTTATCAATATATTCCATTTGAACTTGATGCTACAATTAAGTATATAACTGGTTATTTTATTATTTTTCTTTTAGTGCTTATTCTTGCATCAATTATCATTAAATTAATAAACAAATTTATTAAAAGTGTAGGTCTTAGCTTTTCCAATTTTATGCTAGGTGGATTTTTTGGATTTACTAGAGGCGTCCTAATAATTTTTGTTATGATTTTGCTTCTTGAGAAAACATCATTCTCACTCAATCCAGGCTGGGCTAATTCGATATACATACCAATAATAAAAAATTCTGTTGAAAATTCTTTGCCTTATTTACCCGAAGATTGGTTTAAAGATGTAAAATACGACAATATTCTGACTTAATTGAGAAGATTTTATGTGTGGAATTATAGGCATAGTTGCTAATCAACCTGCTAATCAACCTCTCTATGATGGATTATTGGTTCTACAACATCGTGGACAGGATGCGGCTGGGATTGTCACAAGTGACGGTAGTCGATTTCATATGCATAAAAATAACGGCTTGGTAAAAGATGTGTTTCATACACGTCATATGAGAACTTTGAAAGGCAATGCGGGAATTGCCCATGTCAGATACCCAACTGCTGGCTCATCCTCCTCTGCGGAAGCCCAGCCATTGTATGTTAATTCGCCATACGGCATTGTACTTGCCCACAATGGTAATTTAACAAATGCTGATAAATTAAAAGATGAGATGTTCAAGCAAGATCTTCGACATCTAAATACAAATTCAGATTCAGAAGTCCTTTTAAATGTTCTTGCTCACTCAATAATTGAATCAACCGAAAAAAATGTTTTAACCTCTGATATTATTTTTGAAGCTACAACTTCTGTTTTTAAAAGATGTAACGGAGCTTATGCAGTCGTTTCAATGATTGCAAATTTTGGATTGTTGGCTTTTAGGGACCCAAATGGAATAAGACCCTTAGTTATAGGTATAAAGGAAACTGAAGATGGTCCGGAATACGTTGTAGCATCTGAGAGTGTTGCTTTGGATGTTCTAGGTTTCAAGTTGTTAAGAGATGTGTATCCTGGCGAAGCTATTTTTATTGATCTTGATGGAAATTTTTACTCAAAACAATGTGTTAAAGATACCAAACAGACTCCTTGTATTTTTGAATATGTATACCTAGCTAGACCTGATTCTATGATTGATGGAGTTTCTGTATATCAAACAAGACTTAATATGGGGGTAACACTTGCAAAAAAAATAAAAAAAGATTGGAGTCATTTGACTATTGATGTTGTTATACCTATACCCGATACCAGCAGACCTTGTGCGCAAGAGGTAGCTCTTATGTTAAATGTTAACTTTAGAGAGGGATTTATTAAGAATAGATATATTGGAAGAACATTTATTATGCCTGGCCAAGCACTGAGAAAAAAATCAGTTAGACAAAAATTAAACCCAATTAAATTTGAATTTAAAGATAAAAATGTTTTACTTATCGATGATTCAATTGTAAGAGGTACTACATCAAGGGAAATTGTGCAAATGGCAAGAGAAGCAGGAGCGAAAAAGGTATACCTTGCTTCAGCAGCTCCCCCAGTTAAATTTCCTAATGTATACGGAATTGATATGCCTTCAAGAAATGAGTTATTGGCTTACAATAAAAATTATAAAGAGATTGTTAAGGATATTGGAGCAGATGCGCTGATTTATCAAGATTTAGATGATTTAAAATCTACAGTAATTAAAGAAAATAAATTGTTGAAAAATTTTGATTGCTCTTGTTTTGATGGTCAATATGTTACATGTGATATTGATGAGATATATTTAAATAAAATTGAGTCAATTCGCACTGATAAGGAGTTCAACAATCAATCTAATTCAAGCAATCAATTAGATTTAAATTTATTAAACCTACCTTCCGAAAACGAGCAAGAACATGCTTAATAATCCTTGACCTATTTCAAATGAAGAGGATAATAAAATCTTTAATAAGCGCCGATTTGATAAATTCAGCTTGCGGGCGCTATAAAAATCAGCTAAAGCGGGGAAACCCATCTTAGTTGTTTGGGTTTTTTTTTGCCAAAAAGGTTATGGGAAAATTAATTAAATTAAAATGAAAAAATTTGAAAATAAATTTAATACAAATGCTATACGTGAGGGAGTTAAAAGGACTCAAGAGGGTGAACATTCAGAAGCGATGTTTTTAACTTCAAGTTTTGTATTTAAAAGCGCAAAAGAAGCTGCAGATCGATTTAAAAATTCGAAAGATGGCAATGTATATTCACGCTTTACAAATCCTACAGTAAGAATATTTGAAGAAAGGTTAGCATCCTTAGAGGGTGCTCAAAAATGCATTGCTACTTCAACTGGTATGTCTGCAATTCTTTCATGCTTCATGGCTCTTTGTGCTCCAGGTGATCATATTGTGGTTTCAAAGAGCATATTTGGGACATCTATTCAATTATTTAATAAAATTCTTACAAAGTGGGGTTTAGATATAACTTTTGTTGATTTGACAAATGAATCTAAATGGAAAGATTCTATTACAAATAAAACAAAATTCTTTTTTGTAGAAACACCATCAAATCCATTAACCGAAATATGTGATATCAAAAAACTTGCTGAGCTTGCACATTCATCAAATATAAAGCTTATTGTTGATAATTGTTTTTGTACTCCAGCACTCCAAAAACCACTATTACATGGGGCTGATATTATCATTCATTCAGCTACTAAATATCTTGATGGGCAGGGAAGATGTCTTGGAGGAGCAGTCCTGGGTGATAATGAAGATATGGAAAATGTGCATTCATTTTTAAGAACTGCCGGACCAACTTTAAGTGCATTTAATGCATGGGTTTTTACTAAAAGTCTAGAAACACTAAGTTTAAGGATGAAAGCACATTCTTCAAATGCAATGCTATTAGCGACTTGGTTGGATCAGCAAAAAAAGGTAAAAAAAGTTTTTTATCCAGGTCTTAAAACTCATCCCCAATTTGATTTAGCTAAACAACAACAATCAGCATCTGGTGGAGTACTATCCTTCGAGGTTAACGGTTCAATAAAAGAAGCGTGGAAACTTATTGATTCAACTAACTTATTATCAATTACAGCCAATCTTGGAGATGCTAAAACAACCATTACCCATCCAGCATCAACAACCCATAGCAGACTTACTGTCAAGGAAAGAGAGGATTCTGGAGTAAAAGATAACCTAATAAGAATTGCAGTTGGCCTTGAAGATATTGATGACATTATTCGTGACTTAAATTATCTTTCAAATTAGTGTAATTTTGGTTAAATAGCTTCGTTATACATGCTAAAATTTGAGTGACAATTTATCAAATTAGTTTAGAGATACTATGAATCAATTCGCAAAAGAAACCATCCCAGTTAACCTCGAAGATGAAATGAAAAAGTCCTATCTGGACTATGCTATGAGTGTAATTGTAGGCCGAGCACTGCCTGATGTAAGGGATGGTTTAAAACCTGTACACAGAAGAGTACTTTATGCGATGCACGAACTCAGTAATAACTACAATAGACCTTATAAAAAATCTGCAAGAATAGTTGGTGATGTGATTGGTAAGTATCATCCTCATGGAGATACAGCCGTCTATGACACTATAGTCCGAATGGCACAAGATTTTAGCTTGCGATATATGCTTGTCGATGGCCAGGGTAATTTTGGTTCAGTTGATGGGGATAATGCAGCTGCAATGCGTTATACGGAAATTAGAATGTCTAAAATTTCTCATGAAATGCTTGCTGATATTGATAAAGAGACTGTTGATTTTGGACCCAATTATGATGGATCTGAACACGAACCATTAATTATGCCTACAAGAATACCAAACCTTCTTATTAATGGTAGCTCTGGAATTGCTGTAGGAATGGCTACAAATTTTCCACCACATAATTTAACTGAAGTAATTAATGGTTTATTGGCCCTCCTCGACAATAAAGATATTACAATTGATGAATTAATGGAATTAATACCTGGCCCAGATTTTCCAACCTCAGGAATTATTCATGGTATTTCAGGTGTAAGGGATGGTTATAGAACTGGTAGGGGTCGGGTTGTAATGAGAGGTAAAACCCATACTGAAAATCTGGATAAAGGAAATAGAGAAGCAATTATTATTGATGAACTTCCTTATCAAGTTAATAAAAAATCTTTTATTGAAAAAATTGCTGAATTGGTTGGAGATAAGAAAATTGAAGGTATTTCTGATTTACGCGATGAATCTGATAAATCAGGAATGCGTGTAGTGATTGAGCTTAAAAGAGGAGAAATTCCTGATGTAGTGCTTAATAATTTATATAAGCAAACGCAACTTCAAGATAATTTTGGAATGAATATGGTCGCCTTAATTGATGGCCAGCCTAAACTGCTTAACTTAAAACAAATATTAGATGCATTCATAAAGCATCGAAGAGAAGTTGTTACAAGAAGAACAGTTTATGAATTAAAAAAAGCCAGAGAAAGAGGCCATGTTCTTGAAGGACTTGCAGTTGCTCTTGCAAATGTAGATGAGATGATTAAGATTATTAAAGCTGCGCCAACTCCTCCTGATGCAAAGAAAGAGCTTATGGAGAAATCATGGAAATCGGAAGTAGTAGAGGCGATGTTGAAAAAATCCTCCGATGGACTTTCAAGGCCTAATGGGCTCTCATTAGACTTTGGTCTTAAAGGTAACGGATATAAACTTTCAGATGTTCAAGCACAAGAAATTTTACAACTGAGACTTCAAAGACTTACAGGTCTTGAGCAAGAAAAAATAGTCAATGAATACCATGAGATTATGGATACTATTATTGACTTATTGGATATATTAAGTAATTCAGACAGGGTCACAACAATAATTTCAAATGAACTCAAGGAAATTAAATCTCAATATGGTGATGAAAGAAAAAGTGAAATTGTAACTGATGCATATGATCTATCAATAGAAGATCTTATTGCTCCTCAAGATATGGTTGTTACTCTATCAAATTCAGGATACATTAAAGCGCAAGTACTTGATGATTATCGCGCACAAAAAAGAGGTGGCCGAGGAAAGCAAGCAATGACCACTAAAGAGGATGATTTCATAGAGCAAATGTTTGTTGCTAATTCCCACGATAATATTCTCTGCTTTTCAAGTAGAGGCCAAGTTTATTGGCTCAAGGTTTATGAAGTACCTCAGGGAAGTAGAATAAGTCGTGGTAAACCAATAGTTAATTTGTTCCCACTAATGCCTGGTGAAAAAATAAATGCTATTTTGGCAGTAAAAGATTTTGTAGATGATCAATATATTTTTATGGCAACTGCAAAAGGCACAGTGAAAAAAACTCCACTATCAGATTTTTCTAACCCAAGAAAATCAGGAATTATCGCTATCAAGCTTGCTAATGGCGACTTTCTTGTTGGCGCTGGAGTTACCAATGGTGAGCAGGATATAGTTTTGGTTTCTAATGGAGGTAAAGCGGTTTGGTTTGATGAACATGATGTTCGAAGTATGGGAAGAAATGCTGCAGGTGTTCGAGGGATGAAGCTACCCTCTGATCAGCAGGTTTTATCTTTACTTATTGCATCCTCAGAAGAAGAGTCTGTGCTTGTCGCTACAGAAAATGGTTTTGGTAAGCGAACTATACTTGCTGAATTTAGAAAGTCAGGAAGGGGCACACAAGGGGTAAAAGCTATTCAGGTTAGTGATAGAAATGGTATCGTTGTTGCTGCGAAATTAGTTGGTGATCATGATGAAATCATGCTCATTACGACTGGAGGTGTATTAATTAGAACTAGAGTTAGTGAAATAAGAGAATTAGGAAGAGCTACTCAAGGCGTAACTTTAATTAACTTATCAGAAGAAGAAAAACTTTCAGGAATTGAAAAAATTGTAGAATCAGATCATCTGGACGACGGCCAGGATGACTTGCCAATATAATTTTTCTGCTGGCCCGTCCTTAATTCCAAAAGCAGTTTTGGAGGAAGTACATCAAGAACTTTTCGATTGGCATGGAACAGGCATGTCTGTGATGGAAATGTCACATAGAAGTAAGCAATATCTTCCAATTATAGAAGAAGCTGAAGAGGATTTAAGAACGTTATTGAATATTCCCAAGAACTATAAGATTTTATTTCTTCAGGGCGGTGCAATTACTCAAAACTTCATGGTGCCAATGAATCTATTAAATAATGGTTCTGCCTCATATGTTGCTTCTGGTTATTGGTCAAAAAGAACATATACTGACGCTCAAGTTTTTGGCAACATAAAAATGGCAGCATCTTCAGAGTCAATTGATTACAAAAAAGCACCAGTTTATGATACTTGGGATTACTCTGAAAAAGATTCTTATATTCACTATTGTTTAAATGAGACTATTCATGGGGTTGAGTATTTTGAAAGTCCAAATATAAAAGATGTGCCAATAGTGTGTGATATGTCATCAAATATTCTTTCTAGAGATATTGATATAAATAAATTTAGTGTAATTTATGCTGGAGCCCAAAAAAATATAGGTCCGGCTGGATTAACTTTAGTTATTGTGAGGGATGATTTGTTAAACTTTTCTGATAAAAAAACACCAACTACTTTTTCATGGAAGATTCAATCTGATAATAAATCAATGATTAATACACCTTCTACTTTTTCAATTTATATAGCAGGACTTGTTTTTAAATGGCTTAAAAAAAATGGTGGTTTAATGGAGATGGAAAAAATAAACAAACATAAGAGCAATCTTTTGTACAATTTTATTGATGCATCTGATTTCTATTATAATGATATCGAGACTCTTAATCGTTCTAGAATGAATGTACCATTTAGAATACATGATGAATCACTTACAATGGTATTTGTTGAAGAGGCAGAGAGAAGAGGGCTGTATCAACTTAAAGGACATAGACTTGTGGGAGGTTTGAGGGCATCTATTTACAATGCTATGCCTGTTGAAGGTATTCATGCATTAATAAATTTTATGCAGGATTTTGAAAAAAAATATTTATGAAAAAAGATTTATCAAAATTTAGAAAAGAGATTGACCTTATCGACAAAGAAATTATTGATCTTATTTCTCGGAGAGGCAAGCTTGCTAAACAAGTTGGTTTAATAAAAGATGATGGGGTTATTTATAGGCCTGAGCGCGAAGCACAAATACTTGCTGCACTTAAAAAATATAATAAAGGACCTTTAAAGTCAGAGAGTATAGTAAATATATTCAAAGCAATAATTTCTAATTGTCGAGCTTTAGAAAAAAAACTAAGTATTGCATTCCTTGGTCCGCTAGGAACATTTAGTGAGGAAGCTACAAGACAACATTTTGGAGACAATATACTTACGATACCAACAGATAGTATTGATGAAATTTTCAGTAATGTGCAGTCTGATATTTCACAGTATGGTGTTGTTCCAGTTGAAAATTCAACAGAGGGAGCTGTTAGCCGAACACTTGATCTGCTTCTGCTAAGAGAACTTAATATTTGCGGAGAGATTTCATTACCTGTTCATCATTGTCTTATATCAAAGAATAAGGTTAATGAGGGCATTAATAAAATATATGCCCATGGTCAATCTATAGCCCAATGCCATGATTGGCTGACAAATAATAAGCCGAGTGCCGAAAGAATAGCGGTATCGAGTAATGCTGAGGGAGCTAAAATGGCATCCAAAGATGCCAAAGCTGCGGCAATTGCAAGTAGTCAGGCTGCTGAACTTTATAAGCTCAATATTCTTTCTGAAAATATAGAGGACGAAACTAATAACACTACAAGATTTTTAGTGATATCAAAGGATATTATAGCTAAGAGCGGAAGTGATAAAACCTCGATCGTCGTGGCAACCAAAAACAGACCTGGTGCTATAGCAGAATTAGTAGCTCCATTCTCTAAATATAAAGTAAGTATGACAAAGCTTGAATCAAGGCCAGCTAAGATGGGGTTATGGGAGTATGTATTCTTTGTTGATATTGAGGGCCATCAATCAGATAAAAAAGTAAATGCAGCACTAAAAGAGGTTGATCAAAATGCCTCCTTTATGAAAATCCTGGGATCTTATCCAATTAGCTAAGACGATGACTAAGGTTAATGTTTCAAGCTATATAAAAAGTATTGAACCTTATGAAGGTGGATTACCCATAGAAGAAGTCGCTAGAGAACTAAATATTTCAGAAAAAGATATTGTTAAGCTTGCATCTAATGAAAATCCACTTGGTATAAGCCCCTTCGCTAAAAAGGCAATTGAGAAATCTTTAATCGATATAGAGAGATATCCTGATGGAAATGGATTTTATTTAAAAAAAGCTATTGGTAAAAAATACAAAGTCCAAACATCTGAAATAATCTTGGGTAACGGCTCTAATGATGTGCTGGAATTAGTAGCAAGAACTTTTTTATCTAGAGGTGATGAGGCAATCTATTCCGAACACGCTTTTGCAGTTTACCCTTTAGTTGTAAAAGCAGTCGGTGCAAATGGTATTGAAGTACCAGCATTAAATTTTGGTCATAATTTAGATGGATTTCAAAAGGCAATTAATAATAAAACTAAAGTAATATTTATTGCAAACCCAAATAATCCTACAGGTACTCTTATAAGTAAAAAAGAAATTAAAAATTTTTTAAATAATATTCCTGCTAATATTGTAGTTGTTCTTGATGAAGCTTATGATGAATATCTATCTGATGAGCATAAGTCTGAAGCTTTTTCTTGGCTTTCGACTTACGAAAACTTGATTATCTCAAGAAGCTTTTCTAAGGCTTATGGCCTTGCGGGATTAAGAGTAGGTTTTGGTGTTGGCTCATCATATCTAATAGAAATTATGAATAGAATTCGCCAGCCATTTAATGTAAATTATTTGGCACAACAAGCTGCGATCGCATCGCTTAATGACGACGACTTTATTCTATTAAGTAAAAAGATAAATTCACAAGGTATGAAACAAATTTATGAAGCATTAGATAATTTAAATATTAAATATATCCCTTCTTTTGGAAATTTTATAAGCTTTAAATTAGAAGACGAGAGTCAAGCAATGCTGTATTATCACCATTTATTAAAAAATGGTGTTATTGTTCGACCAATTGCAAACTATAAATTACCTTCTTTTTTAAGGGTAAGTATTGGTTTAAAAGAGGAGAATGATAAATTTATAAAATTTTTAAGTAATTGTAATTTATAGGATTCTTATGATTATCGTAATGAGTAAAACAGCAACTGAGGAACAAATTGATAATGTCCTTATAAAAATAAGAGATAAGGGTTTAGAGGGAAATGTCTCTAAAGGTGTTGAGAAAACTGTAATAGGTGCTATTGGAGATGAGCGTCTTTTGGACCCAGAGCTACTTGAGTCTTTACCTGGCGTTGAACAGGCCTTAAGAATTGTAAAGCCATATAAAATTGTATCAAGAGAATGGCGATCAGATGATAGTGTTATTGATATATCTGGCCATCCTATTGGTGGGAATAATATTCAAGTCATTTCAGGTCCATGTTCAGTTGAAACTCCGGAACAAATGGATAACTCAGCGAAAGCAGTAAAAGATGCTGGAGTTAGACTTATGAGAGGAGGAGCATTTAAGCCAAGAACTAGTCCTTACAGCTTTCAAGGAACTGGTTTTGATGGACTTGAAATGTTTAGAAAGGCTGCCGATAAAGAGGGCTTACCAATTGTTACAGAACTTTTAGATGTAAGACATCTTGATAAGTTTCTAGAGCAAAAAGTTGACGTTATTCAGATTGGCACTCGGAGTATGCAAAACTTTGAATTATTAAGGGAAGTTGGAAAATTACAAGTTCCCGTTATACTCAAAAGAGGGATGTCAGCAACAATATCTGAGTGGTTAATGGCTGCAGAATATATAGCAGCTGGAGGTAATCACAATATAATTTTTTGTGAAAGGGGAATACGAACTTTTGAGACATACTATCGAAATGTACTTGATGTAACAGCAATACCTGTAATGAAACGGGAGACACATTTACCAGTAATTATTGATCCTTCGCATGCTGGTGGAAAGGCCTGGATGGTTGCAGCGCTCTCGAGAGCTGGAATTGCTGCAGGCGCTGATGGCCTTTTAGTCGAAATGCATCCAACACCATGCGATGCATGGTGTGATGCTGACCAAGCAATAAACCCTGAAGAATTAAAAAATTTAATGAATGAGTTAACTGCAATAGCAAAAATATTAGGCAGAAAAATATCTATTTAACTCATGGATTTCATGAGTTTGCTTTAGATATTTTCCCCTGTTAGATTCAACCAAACTCCTTCACTATGCACTTTTATTTAATTTTCTTGAATGGATAGTTATGCATATTAGAGTGCTTGGTTCTGCAGCTGGTGGAGGATTTCCCCAATGGAATGACAATGGTGAAAATTGTAAAGGTCTCAGGGCAGGAAATCCAAATTTTAAAGCAAGAAACCAGTCTTCAATAACCGTCAGTGCAAACGGTGAAGATTGGATTCTAATAAATGCCTCTCCCGATATCAGAGCTCAAATAGAATCATTTCCACCACTCCAACCTGCAAGAAAAATAAGGGATACGGGTATATCATCTATCATAATTACTGATAGTCAAATAGACCATACCACTGGATTGCTTATTCTGAGAGAGCACGATAAACCTTGGGATATATATTGCACCAAATCTGTTTATGAGGATATGACAACGGGATACCCCATTTTTAATATATTGGGTCATTTTCGCGGTGTAAATTGGCATGAAGTATCTACTGAACAAGTGCCATATACTATTCCAAAAGCTGATAATATAATTTTTACTGCTGTCCCACTTAAAAGTGAAGCGCCACCATACTCTCCTCATAGACATAATACTGTTCCGGGAGATAATGTAGGTTATAAAATAGAGAATACAGAAACAGGAAAAAATCTTTTTTATGCTCCAGGTTTGGGGGTTATTGAGGATCATGTTTATGAATATTTGAAAAATGCGGATGTCGTCCTAATTGACGGAACGGTATGGACCAACGATGAAATGTCAAGAGCTGGGGTTAATAATAAATTAGCTAGTGAAATGGGACATTTAGACCAGTCAAGCAAAGGAGGGATCATTGACACCCTCACTTCACTCCAAAAACCTCGTAAAATTCTTATTCATATAAACAATACCAATCCAATCCTTAACGAGGAATCCGAAGAGAGAAAAATCTTGAATTCCAATAATATTGAGGTGTCCTACGATGGAATGGACATTATTATTTAAGGAAAAAAAATGACAAAGCCGTGGACAAGGGAAGAATTTGAGAACAGATTAAGAGAAAAAGGCAAAGGGTATCATATTTACCATCCTTTTCATGTCATGATGTATGAAGGTAAATTGTCAAAAGAACAACTTCAAAGCTGGGTGCTAAACCGATTTTATTACCAAATTAGTATACCTTTAAAAGATGCAGCCATATTATCAAATTGCTCTGATAAAGATATAAGAAAGGAATGGATAGTCCGAATATTGGATCATGACGGAGAGGGAGATGCAGAAGGGGGAATTGAAGCTTGGATTAATCTAGGCAGAGCGGTAGGCTTGGAACGTGAGGATGTTACATCTTTAAAACATGTCAGTCCAGGAGTTAAATTTGCAGTAGATGCATATATCAATTTTGCAAAACAAAGAACTTGGCAGGAATCTGTGTGTTCATCTTTAACAGAATTATTTGCTCCACATATACACCAACAAAGAATTAGTTCCTGGCCTGCAATGTACCCATGGATTGACGAGTCAGGCTTAAGCTATTTTAAGAAACGTCTAACTGAAGCCAGAAGAGACGTTGAGCATGGATTAGGTGTGACACTTGATTACTTTAGCAAAACAAGGGAAATGCAAGAAAAAGCGCTAGAAATTTTGCAATTTAAGCTAAATGTTCTTTGGGTAATAGCCGATTCAATTATGCTTGCATCATCTAATATAAAAGTGGAAAATCAAGATTATTTAAGGCAACCAGTAAAATAATGACTATTGACCATAAAGATATTTATAAAATTGCCCCACACCACAGGTTTCAATGGGAAAAAGCACAAGATTGCTATGTCATTTTATTTCCTGAAGGTATGGTTAAATTAAATGGTGGTGCCGGTGAGGTATTGAAATTAGTTGATGGTGAAAATCCCGTTTCAGCAATAGTTGCAGAGCTTAATAAAAAATTTCCTGACACACCCGGTCTGGAAAATGATATAACTGGTATGATTGAGATGGCTCTAGAAAAAGCTTGGGTAGAGAAGGTTAATTAAGGGATACAAAATGGCTGAAAAGAATAATGGCGTATCAAGTAACACTACCGCAACACAACCTCTTTGGTTGCTTGCAGAAATAACATATCAATGCCCTCTCCAGTGTGCCTTTTGTTATAACCCCACAGATTTTGATAAACATACTCAAAATGAGTTAGATACCGATTCGTGGATTAAGGTTTTAAGACAATCAAGAGATTTAGGAGCTGCACAACTAGGTATTTCTGGTGGGGAACCCTTGTTAAGAAAAGATATTGAAGAAATTGTTACTGAAGCAAGCTCGTTAGGTTATTACAGTAATTTAATAACTTCTGGTGCAGGAATGAATGAAAAAAGAATTGATGCATTGAAGGATGGAGGCCTTGATCATATCCAATTATCAATGCACGACATAACTGAAGAAATAAATAATTTTATAACCAACACAAAAACTTTCAAATTAAAACAAAAAATAGCAGCAATGATTAAGGATCGAGGTTATCCAATGGTTTTGAATGTAGTTTTACATCGATACAATATTGATCATATTAAAGAAATTCTTGAGATGGCTGAAGGATTAGGTGCTGATTACATTGAATTGGCGAATACCCAATATTATGGTTGGTCATTAGTAAACAGAGATCAGTTAATGCCAAAAAAAGAACAAGTCTTGCATGCAGAAAAAGTTACTAATGAATTTCGAGAGCGTATTGGTAATAAAATGAAGATTTTCTTTGTTGTACCAGACTATTATGATGATCGACCAAAAAAATGTATGAATGGTTGGGGGGAAGTATTTATGATAGTCACTGCAAACGGGGATGTTCTCCCATGCCACTCAGCAAGAGTAATACCAAATTTAGAATTCCCTAATGTTAAAAATACAGATGTAAAACAGATATGGTACGATTCACCTGCTTTT
>CEOC01091995.1_pt1 | contig 60857 bp, 84 predicted proteins | sample 356191 | NCBI WGS metagenome assembly CEOC01 (sample SAMEA2619952, study PRJEB7988) | marine metagenome | biome: marine biome (ENVO:00000447); feature: deep chlorophyll maximum layer (ENVO:xxxxxxxx); material: "saline water (ENVO:00002010), including plankton (ENVO:xxxxxxxx)" | depth 17 m
TAGTATCATCATCTAATTCTTTCCATGATAGTATATCACTAACTCTCTCAAGACTTCTAGGAGTTGGAAAAGCGTTAGCATCTCTGTCAAACTTATGGAGATACTCTGGCTGAAATCTAACCCAAGAGACAACCCTACTATCTTTATTTTTGCTAAACATATAATTAGCAAAGTCATCTAGGTTAGGCTCAATCTCGATAGTTGTAAGTCTATCTTTTAAATGCATAGGCATTTGGTTAGTCCCAGACCTATCAGACATTTTGTTACCAGCACAACAAACAAAAGAGGTTAAAGGTAATACAAAATCTCCAACTCTGTATTCGTTACAAATCTGAGCGAAAATATTTTGATTTAATATTGGTGCTTGGGGTAGTTCATCAAAGAAATAAATTACACCTTTGTAACCTTGATCTAAAATAGATTGATGATCTTCTTCAGATAATAACCATTTAGGTTTCAGCACTTTCATACTGTCTCCATCTGGCATCTGCATACCACCTATATCAGTTGGCTCATATTGTGCCAAATTAACTTCTACAACAAACATATTTAAATCTTTTGCGACCTCTCTAACAAGGTAAGATTTACCAATACCCATGCTACCCAATAAAAAAGGGCAAATAGGCATTTGTCCATTAGGTCTACCCATTGTATTTTCGATAGACTTCATAATTATTTTTTTAGCTATTCTTAATCTCACTACTATTCTCCTATTGGTTGTTAATGTGAAAAGTTGTATTTGCTACATTTAGAACAATGTTACCTACATCTAATCTAAATCTGCGATACTGTTTTTTACGATAATCAAAGACAGTTACAAGGTAGTCTTTGTCTCTGTCTTCATGCTTTAGAACACCCCAAAATTCTCTGGTTGTGTTATCTAATTTTGTAAACTTACCAGATACTATTTTGCCTCTGGCGAAGTCTATTATTTGTTTATGTTTATTCATACATTCTCCTTTTTTTATAGTTTCAAATAAACAAGCAAGGGCAGTTTAGAACTGCCCTAATTTGTGCATTTGATTAACTAGCCAATGCCTCGTCTAGTCTGTTGATTATGTCGTTGCTATTCTTAGCGTTCTTAGTTGCATCAGAGCAAGACTTATCAAACTCGTCTCTTTCTCTTTTTGCATCTTGTAAAACTTCCCAAGCGTTTTGTATTTCTTGAGCAGTATATTTACTAGGAACATACACTTCTTTTTCTTCAACAGTTCCATCATCTTTCTTGACTTTTTCTGTTTTCCATTTGCCAAATAACTTTCTGGCTAAAGTGTCTCCAATATTGTCATCAACTTGCTTAGATACCTTTTTCTTTAGATCGTTTTGTGTGTTGATATCCATTGATGAAAAGACTTCTAAAACGCTCTCTGGTGTAGCTTGGCTTGGTATTTCCTTATCAAACTTAGCTACAAATTTCACAGTATTTTCATAAAGCATTTTAGAATTTGCTTTACTCATACCTACATCATTCATTAAGTCTTCACGAATTTGAATACCAACTTGTCTAGGCAAGTTATCGCTATCAGTTTTGTTATCATTAAAAATAACTTTGACATGACTTATAAGCGTAGCGTATTGGTCTAGCTTTTTCTCTTGGATAGAGTTGTAGGCATCTGCTCTTTCGCCTTTTAACTTTTGAAACTCGCTTTCAGTTTTAGCAAGTCTGTCAATGTTTGTCTGGGACATTGCAACCACAGTAGTTTTTTTCTTACTCATAATATCTCCTATTCAAAGTCTGGTAAGTTAACGTCATTTATTAATTCAATATTAAAACCCATCTCTTTTTTTATGATGGATAATTTTTCTGGTGTTAGAGTTTTAGTTTCGCATAGCTTGGCTAAACTCTTAGACATTTCACAACTAGGGTAAAAATGATTTTTGCCATAGTGTGATTTGATTGTAACTTTTATTAAGTTATTCATAGCATCTCCTAAGTTTTGTTATTGCTCATCAACTGAACAAGACTAGACAGAATTAATATCTGTCTAACTTTGTTAAGTTGTTGGTAGTTTGATAAACCCAAATTCCATCAGTTGAAGAGGCTCGTTTTTTCTCTAAATCCCTTTGGCAGTTTATCGTTATGGCTAGGTTACTTTCGTTTCTAGTGGCAAGAGACTATTAGCTTATTGGGTATCGTCTAGTCTGATTTCTCAGTTAAAGGGTTTCGCCTAAACATCTTTGAGTTCCCATCTCTTACTTTGGGTTGCCAACCCTTTTTGATTATGGCTAGTATCTCCTATAAAAAGCCTTAACCAATCAGTACACTAATAATTAATATAGGTCAACAATAAAAATACAATATGAGACAAATAGTTACATTTATTTACACTATGATACTAAAACCCTTAGTGGAGTTAAAAAACGCTGAAACACTTTTTTAGGATAAATTATAGCTAAAAGGTCTTAATCCTCTGTATGGTCGTTATTTGGCGTTTAAATGGTATATCATGTAAATTCAGCACTTTTATTAATTTAAAATTTTATTGGCGTGGAAATTTATGGTAAGTTTGTAGAAGTTAAAATTAACTTTTAGGATTAAATATGTCAGATAAAAAAAATAAACCAGACTTAAAAATAGTCAGCTCGAATAAAAAACCAGATGAAAATAAACTTACGAAAAAACAACTTGGATTTATAGAAAGTATACTAAATGGAAAATCTTTAGTTGAAAGTTATTTAGAGCATTACCAAGTCTCGCCTAAGACTAAGAATAGCACAATAAGACATATGGCAAGTCAATTAAGAGCTAACCCAAACATTACCCAAACTCTTAATAAGAGAATAGAGGAAAAGAAGAGGAATAACTTAGCGACAGAACATAAAATAAAAGATCACTTATTAAATTCATTGTTGGGGTTTATTAATGATGATGCTGAAAGTACTGCTAATAAGTTAAAAGCTATAGAGATGTATGGTCGTAATCTGGATTTATGGAAACAGAATATTGTTATTGAGGAAAAGAATAACAGTTCTACAGAAGTTGAAACAAGACTTAGGGAAAAACTAGGTAAACTTCTGGAAAAGTAGTACGCCTATTTACGAAATTTACAGTATTATTGACCCTACCTACCCACTACCACCCATATAGTCGGTAGCCTAGCCATGCCCTATACAGTTTATTTTACACATTCAAATTATAATTTTTGATAAAAGTGAAGTTTAACTTCTGGTACTAGACTTAGTCTAGTATTCTACTAGTCTAGTACTCTACTAGTCTAGTATTATTTATTTACTGGATTTAATCTAGTATTAGACTTAGTCTAGTTACTAGTATATACTAGTCTAGACTAGTACTAGTATTATACAAACAGGAGAAAACTTGTCAAACATTATTTATCTAAGTGATTATAGAAAGAAAACCATAGAAGAAGAACCAGAACTTCGTAATCCAATTGTGATAGGTTGGGATGAAGATGATTCTTTGTACATTGCCTCATCTGTTGACACAGATGAATGTTTGTGGATGATAGACATAGCTAAAAAGATTATGGAAACAAGTCCACCAGATATAATTACAAATGAATGAGATTGCTCAAATAATAAAAAACAACATGGGGAAGATAGATAATCTACCTCATGATGAAAAACTAGAAGTGCTACAGCTTTTAGAAGAATATGAAAAAGCAAAATCAAAAGAACAAGCTCGTGATGAGTTCCTTCCCTTTGTAAAATCTCAATGGGCAGCTTTTATACATGGCAGGCATCATGAGATAATGGCAGAGGCATTTGAGAGAGTGGCCCGGGGTGATTTAAAAAGATTAATAATCAATATGCCACCCCGTCATACTAAGTCAGAGTTTGCAAGTTATTTATTCCCAGCATGGTTTTTAGGGAGGTACCCCCAAAAGAAAATTATTCAGACTGCACACACAGCTGAGTTATCTGTAGGATTTGGAAGAAAGGTTAGGAATCTTATTCAGTCTGAAGATTTTAAAAATATTTTCCCAGACGTAACTTTGTCAGCGGATTCAAAGGCGGCGGGTAGATGGTCCACAAACAAAGGCGGTGAGTATTTTGCGATAGGTGTAGGGGGTGCGGTAACAGGTAAAGGTGCTGATGTTCTTGTAATTGATGATCCTCACTCAGAACAAGAGGCTACGATAGGTGATTATAACCCAGAGGTGTATGACAAAGTGTATGAATGGTACACTTCAGGACCAAGACAGAGACTACAGCCCGGTGGAGCTATCATTTTGGTGATGACCAGATGGTCAAAAAGAGATTTAACAGGGCAAATACTAAAAAATTATACCCAAAGAGAGGGCTCAGGGGAGTGGGAGGTCATAGAACTGCCTGCGATCATGCCTTCTGGTGATGCTTTGTGGCCAGAGTTTTGGAAAAAAGAAGAATTAGACTCACTAAAAGCCGAATTACCTGTCTCTAAGTGGAACGCGCAGTACCAACAAGACCCCACATCAGAGGAAGGGGCGCTAATTAAACGTGAATGGTGGCAAGAATGGACAAAAAATGACTTACCGCCTTGTGATTCCATCATACAATCATGGGATACGGCATTTTTAAAGACACAAAGAGCTGATTATAGCGCTTGTACCACGTGGGGAGTGTTTCATGCGCCTGATGATGAAGGAAGGACACGCCCTAACCTCATTTTAATTGATGCATACAAAGAAAAACTAGAATTTCCTGATTTAAAACGAGCAGCATACGATAAATACTGGGAATTTGAGCCAGATCAGATGATTATTGAGGCTAAGGCGGCAGGTTCACCCTTAATTTTTGAATTACGAGCAATGGGAATACCAGTTACTGAGTTTACACCGAGCCGTGGACAGGATAAGATAGCAAGAGTTAATGCAGTTACGGATTTATTTGCCAGTGGAGTTATCTGGCACCCACCAACAAGGTGGGCAGATGAGGTTATAGAGGAATGTGCGGCTTTTCCTAGTGGAGACCATGATGACTTTGTTGACTCAACCACGCAGGCGCTGTTAAGATTTAGGCAAGGTGGTTGGATCAGAACAACAATGGATGAATGGGATGACGAGCCAAAGTACAGAAGACCAGTGGAGTATTATTAATGGATTTGGTTCACATAATAGATGGATTGATAGGAATAATTGTTCTTGGTGGAGGATGGTTCATTGGAACTCAGTCAAGAGAAGTGAAAAGAATAGATATATTGCTTAATAAAACAAGAGAAGACTACGCAAAGAGAGATGACGTGACTGTAGCGATAAATAGATTAGAAGAAAAGATAGACAGAATACTTGAAAGAATTAAATGAAAAGGAGTAGCTAATGGCTGTTGAAAAACCACTTGCCCCCGTGGACATAGGCCCAAGACCTGTGGAGACACCAGAGGAAAACAAAGTAGAAGTCGAGGTTGTTAACCCAGAGGCTGTATCCATAGAAACACCAGACGGTGGAATGATAATTGATTTTGGAAAAGATGAAGAAGAAGCTACAGCTGGCTTTGATTCAAACTTGGCAGAGTTTATTGAAGATGATGAGCTGGATAAATTAGCTAATGAATTGTTGTCTAATTTTAAATCAGACCAACAATCCAGAGACGAGTGGGCAAAAAGCTATGTCAAAGGACTTGACTTATTGGGAATGAAGATAGAAGAAAGACAGCAACCTTGGGCAGGTTCCTCCGGAGTATTTCATCCAGTATTAACTGAGTCTATCGTGAGATTTCAAGCTCAGGCAATGGGAGAGATATTCCCTGCTCAAGGACCAGTTAGAACTAAGACTGTTGGAAAAATATCAAGAGAAAAGACAGAACAGGCAAAGCGTGTTGAAGATGAAATGAATTATCTCTTAACAGAAGAGATGACAGAATATCGTGACGAGACAGAGCAGATGCTCTTCAAGCTTCCTCTTGCAGGGTCAGCATTCAAAAAAGTCTATTATGATCCTCTCTTAGAAAGACCCTGTGCAATGTTTGTCCCTGCGGAGGATTTTGTGGTTTCCTATGGCGCTTCAGATTTAATGACTTGTGAAAGGTATACTCATGTCATGAAGAAGACACAGAACGAAGTCTTAAAACTACAGAATAATGGATTCTATCGTGATACTGATCTACCAGAACCAGAGCCAGAGTATTCTGACATACAAGAAAAATATGATGACCTTGATGGTGAGTCAGCAACATTAGAAGATGATGACAGACACACTCTTTTGGAAATGCACACAGACATAGAATTACCAGAACCTTTCCAAGAAGAAGACGGCATAGCAAGACCTTATGTTGTTACGATAGAAAAGTCATCTAGAACTATATTATCAATTAGGAGAAACTTTTATGAAGATGACGAGAAGAAAAAGAAAAGGCAATTTTTCGTTCATTACAAATATCTTCCGGGGCTTGGCTTCTATGGCACGGGCCTCATACACCTCATTGGCGGACTTGCTAAAAGCGCTACAAGTATTCTTCGTCAACTTATTGATGCTGGTACTTTATCTAATTTACCGGCTGGTCTTAAAGCTAGGGGTCTTCGCATCAAAGGGGATGATTCGCCTCTCATGCCGGGTGAGTTCCGTGACGTTGACGTACCGGGTGGTGCAATTCGTGACGCTATTACTTTCATTCCTTACAAGGAGCCGAGTTCCGTCTTGTACCAATTACTCCAAAATATCGTTGACGAGGGGAGAAGGATTGGCTCCGTTGCAGATATACAAGTTGGAGACATCAACGCGCAAGCGCCAGTAGGAACAACACTTGCTCTTATGGAGCGTTCTATGAAAGTTATGTCTGGTGTTCAGGCCCGCCTTCATGCCGCGCTAAAGAAAGAGCTTAGGTTGTTAAGTTTTGTTGTAAGAGATTTTATGGGTCCAGAATACGCCTATGAGATGGAAGGTGATTTTTCTAGGCTAAAAGATTTTGACGACAGGGTTGATGTAATACCTGTGTCTGATCCAAATGCTGCAACTATGTCTCAGCGTATTATGCAATACCAAAGTGCATTGCAGTTAGCGCAACAAGCGCCACAGCTTTATGATATGGGAAAGTTGCACAGACAGATGCTAGAGGTTTTAGGGATAGATCAGGCAAAAGAAATAATAAAACTTCCTGATGAGATAAAGCCTGCTGATCCAGTAACAGAAAATATGGCAATGTTAAAACAAGAGCCAGTGAAAGCATTTAAATATCAAGATCATGAGGCGCATATACAGGTGCATATGGCAGCAATGGAAGACCCAAAGCTTAGAGAGATTGTAGGACAGTCACCATTTGCCTCTGCTATACAGGCGGCCATGACTGCGCATGTAACTGAACATGTTGCGTTTCAGTACAGAAAAGAAATAGAAGAGAGGCTTGGTGTTCCAATGCCAGATGAAGAGAAGCCTTTGCCAGAAGATGTGGAAGAAGAGCTTTCTAGAGTTACTGCTGAAGCTGCATCAAAGTTATTGCAAAAGAATACAAAGGAAGCACAAGAGCAAGAACAAAAGAAACAAGAGCAAGATCCTCTAACTCAAATTCAAAGAAAAGAGCTTGAGATAAAGGAAACAGAGCTACAGCATAAGATGGCAATGGATAAAGCGAAGCTTGAGTTAGAGAAAATGAAAGCTGAAACAAGTGAAGATGTTCAGATGGAAAGAATTAAATCTGAAAACAAAAGAGAAGGTGCGAGACTTGCTGTAGATATGGCAAAAGAAAAAAATAAAATGACTAAAGAAGGCGTTGAACTAGCAATGGATGTGGCAGAAAAGATGAGTGATAATGCGTAACGAGACGATTTACACACCTATTTTAAAAAAAATTAAAGAAGAAAAAGAAGCTGTAACCATTCATATGGCAAACGGAAGGCCAAAAAATTTTGAAGAATATCAAAGACTTGTGGGAAGAATTGAAGGATTAAATTTTCTTGAAGATGAAATTTTAGGTCTTGAGAAAAAATTTATTGAAGATTAGGGGGTTACAAAATGTCAAGTGGGGTGTATAGTTAAAATTAGGCTAGTATGTCTAGCCCGGGAATAACCCCGCATGGTAACGGTGAGCCATAATCACTGCAAAGAAGGAACAGGGATGTACTCTGCACAAAAAGTAAATTACGAGGAAGAGTTTAAACTTAAACTACCTCGCCCCAAAGGATATAAGCTGTTAATTGCTATTCCAAAGGTCGAAGAAAAAACAGACGCTGGTGTATATATGCCAGACACATTAACGAAAATGGAACAAACTGCATCAATAGTCGGTCTCGTTTTAGAGATGGGAGAAGATGCTTATGCTGATGAACAGAAGTTTCCGCATGGAGCTTATTGTAAAAAAGGCGATTTTGTTATCTTTAGGTCTTATTCTGGAACAAGATTTAAAGTAAAGAATGAGGAGTTTCGTTTAATTAATGATGACACTGTTGAGGCAGTTGTTGATGACCCAAGAGGATTTGTAAGAGCATGAATGAAAACACAGCACAAAAATTAGAAAATGAAGTTAGCGAAGAGCAACTTGATTTAGAGGTGGAGGTTATAGATGATACTCCAGATGAAGACAAAAATAAAACAAGGAACGAAAGTGCTCCAAAGGATAATATTCCAGAAGATGAGGAAATTAAAAATTATTCTGAAGATGTACAAAAGAGAATTAAGAAACTTAAATATGAGTTTCATGAAGAAAGAAGAGCTAAAGAAGCGGCTGAAAGAACTCAAGAAGAAGCTGTTAACAGGCTTGAAAAAATTCTTCAAGAAAACAAAAAGTTAAGAAAAACCCTTGACGATGGAGAGGGTGTCTTGGTTGAGCAGGCCAAGAAAAGAGTGGGCGCAGAAATAGAAGCCGCAAAGAAAGAATATAAAGAGGCATATGAATCCGGAGATTCAGACAAGATACTAGCTGCACAGGAGAAGTTGAACAGAGCGCAGAACGAGCAGTTTAAGGTTGAGTCTTATAGAGCTCCGGCACGGGAGGCTGAAACAGAAGTTTCCCCTTCTTCTAAAGAAAGTAAGCCTCCTGTACAAAAAAGACCTGAACCAACCACAGCTGATAAGTCATGGTTGGCAGATAATGATGAATGGTTTAATAAACCCGGATACGAAGAAATGACTGGGTTTGCTTATGGAATACATGAAAAACTTGTTAAGGCTAAGATAAATCCTACATTAGAGCCTGATGAGTATTATAAAAGAGTTGATGAAGGATTGCGAAAAGCATTTCCTGATTATTTTAACAAGCAGAACGTGGAAGAAAAAGAGGTTGATGCATCGCCACGAGCTGCTGGTACCGTGGTTGCCCCGGTTGACCGAAGTGCAAAAAAATCACGCAAAGTGCAATTAACCTCTACCCAAATCAGACTCGCAAACCGACTTGGGCTTACCCCTGAACAATATGCGCAACAATTATTGAAGGAATCAACAAATGGCTGATAATGTATTTGACAGAGAATCTAGAGAAACACAGACTAGAGAAGCAGAGAAAAGAAAAGTAACATGGCAAAAGCCATCTGCTTTACCTGACCCAGCACCCCAAGAAGGAGTTGAGTATCGTTGGATAAGAACATCTTCACTTGGTCAGAGTGACATGACTAATGTTTCATCTAAGTTTCGTGAAGGATGGGAGCCAGTTAAAATTGAAGATCATCCAGAACTTAAGATACTGCCTGATGTCGATTCAAAATTCAAAGGTAATGTAGAGGTTGGAGGATTGTTACTTTGCAAAAACTCCAAAGAAAACATGGGCGCCAGAAGAGATTATCAGAAAGAGCAGGCAGATTCACAGATGGCTGCTGTAGATAATAATTTCCTAAAGGAGTCCGATCCACGTATGCCCGTTCTCAAACCAGAGAAGAGCACACGCACTTCGTAATGTAATTTTAATTTTAAGGAGACAATTATGTCAGCAACAGCAGCTCCTTTTGGATTAAGACCAGTAGGTAATCTTGGTGGAACTTACAACGGTTCGTTTCGTCAATATCCTATATTGAGTACTTATACAACAAGGATATGCTTCGGGGATATCGTCAAGTTAGTCGATGCCGGAAGCACAACTACTATTGAGAAAGATGCTGGAACATCAGCAGCAACACCAATAGGAATATTTTTAGGGTGCAGATTTATAGACGTCAGCACTAAACAATTAACATTTAGCCAGCAGTGGTCTGGAGCAGCTCATACAGAAGGAATGGCTTATGTATGTGATGATCCAAACGTATTGTTTGAAATTCAAGCAGACGGAACTGTAAATGATGACGACATTGGAGCAAACGTTGAGTTAGAGCAAAATGCTTCAAGTGCGACATTTGGTTTATCAAGAGTGGCATTAGACATCAGCACAGCCGCCAATACAGCATCTTTACCAGTGCGTATAGTTGACTTTAAAGGTGGATTTGATGGTGATGAAAAGGGTACAGCTTTCCCAATAATGATTTGTAAGTTTAACACAGGTCATCAGATGGGTGTTGGTGTTGTATCTGGTAACGCCCCATCATCAGCTTAATAAGGAGGATTAGATAATGGCGATTTCAAGAGCTCAACTCCTTAAAGAGTTGTTACCGGGTTTAAACGCATTGTTTGGCTTGGAATATGAAAAGTATGAAGACGAACATACTCAGGTATATGAAGTAGAAAATTCAGAGCGTAGCTTTGAAGAAGAAGTGAAGTTATCTGGCTTTGGCGCAGCTCCTGTAAAGCAGGAAGGTGCATCAATTGAATATGATACTGCACAAGAGTCTTTTACTTCAAGGTATAACCATGAAACAGTTGCTATGGGCTTCTCAATAACAGAAGAGGCAATGGAAGATAATCTTTATGATTCATTGTCAGCTCGTTATACAAAAGCACTAGCAAGAGCAATGGCTTATACTAAGCAGACAAAGGCTGCTTCATTACTCAACACAGGCTTTGATACATTTCAAAGTGGTGACGGAGTAACATTGTTTAACGCCTCTCACCCAACAGTGGCAGGTGGAACAAATGGAAACAGACCTTCAACAAATGCTGATTTAAATGAAACTTCACTTGAGCAAGCAGTGATTGATATAGCAGCTTACAAAGATGAAAGAGGCTTATTAATTGCAGCAAGACCAAGAAAGTTGATTGTGCCACCATCATTAATGTTTGTGGCTACAAGAATTTTACAATCAGATTTAAGAGTTGGAACTGCTGATAATGATACAAATGCATTAAGAAGTAACGGTTCAATCCCAGAGGGATTTGCTGTTAATCACTACCTAACAGATACTGATGCATTTTTCTTAACAACAGATATTCCAAACGGATTGAAGATGTTTGTAAGAACACCAATGTCTACATCAATGGATGGAGATTTCAACACAGGTAATGTAAGATACAAAGCCCGTGAGAGATATTCATTTGGTGTATCAGACCCTCTAGGTATCTACGGATCACCGGGAGCTTAAACTATAAGGGGGCTTTGCCCCCTTTTTAACCTTGACTGCGTAAGCAGACATTTGCCAAGACAAGGAGATTTACATGGCTAATACTACTTTCTCAGGAGCAGTACGCTCTAAAAATGGGTTTAAATCTATTACAGAAAATGCAACAACAGGTGCATTAGTAAGTGACATGACCCTTTCCACATATACAGCTAATATAACTATTGCCGCATCAGGCACAGCTTTCAAAGAATCATCTATAGGAATACCAAGTAACTTTATACCTATGGGTGTGGCTATCACAGTAACTTCAGCAACAACAAACAATGTTAATATAAATGACATTGGTACAGATGCAGATACTGATGGATTTGTTGATGGTATTTCAGCAGGACTAAACAGCACAGGATTTAAGGGATTCTTTCCATGTAATGGTGTTTTAGGAATGTCTGGAGGAACTACAACGGCAGCAACAGAAACAGCAGACGAAGTTGAGATGATTATTTCTGGAGCAGCAGGTGGCTCTGGTGGAGCTGTATCTTTAAAATTCTTTGGAATATCATCTAACTCACCAACTGCTTAATAGGAGGCTAACATGGCAGGTCGCTCAGATGTCAAAGCCTTTAACGTTAACCAAGGAGATAGCGCTGCTGTCTTAGGGCCAGCTAGGTCTAGAATAAGACAAGTAGTAATATTTGGTAATGCAGCAGGAGTTCTCACCATTAAAGACGGTGATGGTGGTGCTGATCTATTGGTTCAAAGTTTTCCAACAGGCTTACATACATTAAACATACCAGATCAAGGTATACTTGCAGAGAATGGTGCTTACATTCACGGGTTTACTGGTTCTGGTAATAAGTTAACTGTATTCTTATCATAATGGCTGAAAAGAAAAAAAGAGGCTCTATGAAAGGATACACCATCAAAGGTGGTCATAAACGCCCAACAAAATCAGGAGCGGGAATGACTGCCAAAGGTGTTGCTAAATATCGTAGAGAGAACCCCGGATCAAAGCTTAAAACTGCTGTAACTGGTAAAGTTAAAGCAGGCAGTAAAGCTGCGAAAAGGCGTAAATCCTTTTGTGCCAGAAGCGCAGGTCAGATGAAAAAGTTTCCGAAAGCAGCAAAAAATCCAAACAGCAGACTTAGACAGGCCCGCAGAAGGTGGAAGTGTTGATTAGTCGTGCCACAATGAAAACTCAATTAAAGGGTAATAGAATGAAAAAGAAACCTGTTATGAAAAAAAATATGGGAAAGATGTTAGAAACATTATCCCCCGTTTATAGTATTGCAAAAGGAAAAGGTCCAATGAGTCAACTTGCATCAGCGGGTGGCTTAGGCTTAGTTCCTGCAATGGTCGCAAGGCCACAAAGAAAAAAAGCTAAAGCTCGTAAGTCAGCAAGAATGGCCGCTGCATCATCTCAAATGCCTAGTCCATCAGCAGGAATGGGAATGCAAGAAATGAATAAAATGGCAATGGGCGGAAAAGTGAAAAGAAAAAAATCTATAGATGGTATAGCTATGAGAGGCAAAACCAGAGCTGTATAAATCATGCGTAATTATAAAAAAGAATATAAAAATTATCATGGCAAAACAGAACAGAAGAAAAAGAGAGCTTCTAGAAATACAGCAAGAGCTAGAATGATTAAAGCTGGTAAAGTTTCTAAAGGTGACAGTAAAGACGTAACGCATAGAAATGGTAACCCAAAAGATAATAAAAAGAAAAATCTTGGAGTAGCATCTAAGTCTAAGAATAGATCATATGCTAGAACAAGAACAGCAAAGAAAGTAAATAGGAGAGCTTAATGAAAAAGCCAATAAGATTAAAATCAGGTGGATTTATGTCATCAGGAACAGATGCTGGTGATTTAGCAATATTAAGAACTGCTAAAAATATAGATGACGGATCTGGTATGAAGGCAGGTGGCCCTGTAAAGTCTAAGTTGAAAAAAGTTATTAGTGGCTTAAAGAAAGCATCAAAAACTCATGCCGGACAAGCAAAAACTTTAGAAACAATAAAGATGAAAAAGGGTGGTAAAACTAAAAGCAGAGTTAATGAAGCTGGTAATTACACCAAACCCGGACTAAGAAAAAGAATATTTAATAGAATAAAAGCTGGTGGCAAGGGTGGAAGACCCGGTCAGTGGAGTGCTAGAAAGGCTCAAATGATGGCTAAGGCTTACAAAAAAGCAGGCGGAGGTTATAAGAGCTAATGTTAGACCCGGCCTCAATTGGCATAGCCATTACAGCCGCTAATACGGCCTTCAACGCAATCAAACGCGGATTTGCAGCAGGTCGTGAAATTGAGTCTATGGGGAAAGACCTCTCACGCTGGATGGGTGCGGTTTCAGATGTTGAGAATACAGAGAAGTCAGCGAAGAAAGCTTCACCATTAATGAAATTATTTAAAGGAAGAGAAATAGAAGCTAGTGCAATAGAGGCTTTTACTGCAAAAAAGAAACTAGAAGCGCAAAGACAAGAGCTAAAATCATTTATAAATTTTCACTATGGAGCTAATTCTTGGAATGAAATCCTCCAAATGGAAGCCGAGATAAGAAAGAAGAGACAAAAAGAAATATATGAGAGACAAGAGCTAATTAGAAAAATATGGGAGTATATTGGCTGGTTTATGCTGTTTTGTACTGTTGTAGGGTTTATAATATTTTTAGCTTGGATATACAAAGAGAATAGAAGATGAGACAGAAGAAACTACAAAAATCATCCAAGTATAGTCAGTACGATATTGATAATGACGGCATAGTTAGTGACGAAGAATTTGAGCACATGGCTGAAATTAAGAGGTTAGAACATGATTTACGAAAGCAAAGGGCGCAAAGACGTATGGCGACAGCTAGTTTGGTTGCAATGGCTTCTTTTACTATTGCAATGTTCTTGGTCGATCTCGAGAGAGTTAAAGCACTTTCCGATATTAGCAATCTTTTTTATATCACTGGGGGTGGCATTGTGGCTGCATATATGGGCGCCAGTGCTATAATGAACAGGAATGGTAAATAAATGGCTAGAAAAGACCCAAAGGTTGGCACAGGCAAAAAGCCTAAAGGTTCTGGAAGAAGACTCTATACTGACGAAAATCCAAAAGATACTGTTAAGATTAAGTATGCAACTGTTGCTGATGCTCGTGCAACAGCTAGAAAAGTTAAGAATGTTAATAAACCTTTCGCTAGAAAAATTCAAATTCTTACTGTCATGGAGCAAAGAGCTAAGGTTTCTGGTAAAAAAGAACAAGCAGCAATTGCTAAAAGGGCTAAAGAATCTTTACGGAGGCAAAGAAAAAGATGACTAGTGTTATAACTTATTTATTGGTATAGTTAGTAATGGCATTAAAAAAGACACAAAGGAGCTTAAAAGCGTGGGGTAAGCAGAAGTGGCGAACCAAAAGTGGTAAACCTAGTACACAGGGGCCAAAAGCTACAGGCGAGCGTTATTTACCTTCCGCGGCAATTAAGGCTCTTTCGCCCTCTGAATACGCCGCCACTACGGCTAAAAAGCGTAAAGCAACTAGAAGAGGAAAACAAGTGGCTAAACAGCCCAAAAAGATTGCAAAAAAAACGGCGAGATTTAGAAAATACTCATAATGTTATGGAGAAATTAAAATATGCCAGTAGTAGTTCCTGATTTACCAGATTTGTTTGAAGAGGCTTATTCAAGAGCTGGTACCACTATGCGTACTGGTAATGATCTTAGAAACATTAGAAGAAGCTTTAATATCCTTACTATGGAGTGGCAAAACAGAGGATTGAATCTTTGGACAATAGAGTCTGGAACTTTGTCCCTTACGGCAGGAACGGCTACTTATACGCTGCCTACAGACACCGTAGATTTGTTAGAACATACAATTAGAACGGGAACTGGCACAAGCCAAGTAGATACAAATATGGCAAGAATAAGTGTATCTACATTTTCTCAGATATCTTCAAAGAATACCCAAGGAAAGCCAACACAGATATTTATTCAGCGATTGGCAAATTCAGTAAAGGCGACATTATATCCTGTTCCAGATAATCAAGACACCTATACTCTTTCTTATTTTAGGGTTGTTGGTATTGCAGGAATGAGTTCTGGTATAGATGGCGCTACAACATCATTTATACCACCAAGGTTTGTGCCTTGTTTAGTTTCAGGATTAGCTTATTACATAGCTATGAAAGACCCAGAGTTAGCCGGAAGGGTAACAGCGCTGAAGCAGGAGTATGAGTTTCAGTTTGAATTAGCAGCGGGTGAGGACACAGAAAGTGCATCTGCTAGATTTGTTCCATACAATACATTTTACGGGAGTTAAAAATGGCAACATATAAAATAAAACCGGGAGATACTCTCTCTCAAATAGCGAAGAAAAATAACACTACAGTTAAGACTTTGCAAAAAATAAATAATATTGCTGATCCAAACAAGATTAGAGCAGGTAAATCTATAAACATAGGAATAGGTAAACCGGGATTATCAAGTGCTAAAAAGGTAAATCCTTATGCAGGGCAATCTCCAAGTGAGATGAGAGCTATGGCTATGAAGAAAAAGAAAACAACAACGAAGCCAAAAGCGATAGCTGCAAAGCCAAAATCAAGGCCAGCTTCAGTTGGTGCTTCTGCTAGAAAAGCAAGAATGGACGCAAGATCAAAAAGAGTTGCAGCTTATAAAACTAAGTCTCCATCAATGGGCACTAGTAGAATGAAAACAAGAAGAAGAAATACTAGAATGGCTAGTAAGTAAAAGTTAAAGTTAACTTATAGGAGTGATAATATGCCAATAAAAATAGTGCCTACAAACAAAGGCAGAGATGCAATGGGTGGAGGCGGAATGGATATAGGAAAAACCAAAAAGAAAAAAAAGAAAGCAGCAAGTTATGCTGGTGGTGGTTCATTAAAACCAGTTCCTGAAGGAAATAAGGGCAAAGGTCTTAGTAAATTACCAACAGAAGTTCGTAACAAGATGGGCTTTATGAAAAAGGGCGGAAAGGTTATGAAAATGAGAGGCGGAGGTATGGCTTCTAGAGGATTAAACTTTAGAATGAGATAATGTCAAAGCTTATATGTAATCTTCCTGCTATAGAGGTATGGGTAAGAAAAGAATATTTAAGAGATCAAAAAGATGGTCATGGAAAGTTTGTTAAAGGTGTTTGGGTATCTTGCAAATCGTTACCGGGTAGAGCTTTCTACTTTGAGACATATCTACCAGAGTATGGTGCGTTATTTGATAAACTCCCTATCAGTGCATTCTGCTCATCACCAGAGACACCAGAACCAGACCTTGATTTATACAATCTTCAGTTTTGGAATTGTATGGACTACAATGTTACATGTATACAAAAGCAATTTATTGGTTCTATGACATACGAAGCTTACACAAGAGATGCTGGTAAAATAAAAGGAAGCTACATAGCGACTTTAGATAATTATCATGGTGATATAGATACGGTTGATTTTAGCACAAGTGAAACACCACAAGAGCATAAATCACATAACTTGTTAGAGTTAGAAAATGGGCAATACTGTTTGTACCCAAACAACAGAATGAGAGTTTACGATAACAGTTTAACACCAGAAAAGCCTATGACACCTGATTTTCTCGTAAGCACAGAATATTATCAGGTAGAAAACGAAGGTAAATTAGAAAGATTTGGCGATAGTAATGAATATTTTTATAAAACAAAGAAAGAGAAATAATGGCATATTCATCAGGTAAATATTCTTATGGCATATGTGATAAAACAGGATTTAGATACGCAACTAAAGATTTGGTTTTTGAATTTAGGAACGGCTCTAAGACAGGGTTAAGAGTTGGAGTAGATGTTGTTGATCCAGATCATCCTCAAAATTTTATAGGAAGAATTAAGTTTGATGACCCGCAGTCTATACAAGACGCAAGGCCAGATAGAGTTGAGCCTGCAACAGAAGTTATTTTAGACAAAGATTCTTTGACAACAGGATCATCTGGTGGCGGAACAACAGTTATTACAATAAAAGAAATAAATCATGGAAGAAGTTCTTCTGACACAGTGAGATTAAGAAACGTGGTAGGGTTTGATGGAATATCTACATCTGTATTCCAAAATGCAAGTGGGTATGCTATAACTAAAGTTAATAATGATACTTACACAATAACAGTGTCAGCAACAGCCACAGCAGGAAATCAATCTGGTGGCGGTCAGTTTGTTACAGTTGGTCCTGTTACATTGGAGGCTTGATTGAGTTTTACATTTGCACAATTAAAAACAGCTATACAGGATTATACTGATAATTCAGAAACTACATTTGTAAATCATTTATCTGATTTTATAAAAGCATCTGAAGAAAGAATATTTAAAAATGTAGATTTAGAGCTGTTTAGAAAAAACGCATCATCTACCCTAAGTTCCGCTGATAAGTTCTTGTCAGTACCCTCAGACTATTTATCTTCTTTTTCCTTACAAATAACACAATCTGGTAGCGAAAGACATTTATTGCAAAAAGATGTTAATTTTTTACAAGAGGCTTTTGTTGCTTCTGCGTCTACAGGTGTTCCAAGATATTATGCAAGATTTGATGTAAATAACTTTATTGTAGCCCCAACGCCTAATAGCAACTATACAGTTGAGTTGCATTACTATTATAGACCTGCGAGTTTAACAGCAGGAGCTGAAAGCGGAACTACATGGCTTAGTACAAATGCACCATTCGCACTACTTTACGGCTCTCTTGTAGAGAGTTATACTTTCATGAAGGGCGAGCAAGACATGATACAACAGTACGAAAAAAGATTTACAGACCAGCTAGTAAGATTAAAAGATTTAGCAGAGGCAAGAGAGAATAGTGATGCATATTCAGATGGCTTGCCAAGAATGCAAAGGACATAGGAGTAAAATATGGCAACATCAAATGCAGCAACCAATTATCTAGAAAGAAGACTTTTACATTTTATATTTAAAAATAATTCTCTTTCTTTTGCCACACCGGGAAACAATATTTATGTAGGTCTTGCAACAGCCGTAAGTGCAGCAGAAACTGGAACAGTTACAGAAGCAACATTTACAAACTATGCAAGACAACAAGTTACACCAACTGCTGTAGGAAATACAGGTGGATGGACAATGATAGGATCTGATTCTACGGATACTCAAACAGCAACTAATCAAAATAATATAGAGTTTCCAGCTTCTGGTGGGACAAACAATACAATTACACATGTTATAATTGCAGATGCAGCAAGTAGTGGAAATATACTATTTGTAGGAGCATTAGACGTACAAAAGGTAATTGAAACTGGTGATATATTTAGAATTAACGCAGGAAACCTTACAATAGAGTTGAAGTAATGGCATTAGTAATATCAGATAGAATTAAGGAAACTACAAATACAGTAGGCACCCAAACTTTTCAATTAGAGGGTGCAGTTACTGGTTTTGAAACATTTGCCGCTAATCTATCTGATGGTGATACAACTTATTATGCAGTTACAGACAATACTAACTTTGAAGTTGGGTTAGGCACAATTAATGAGGGAGCTTCTCAAACTATAAACTACACAGTTACAGTTGTTAGTGATGGTGGTAATAAGTTTGCTTTGAATGGTGTTACTAATCCAGTTATTACGTTTGTAAAAGGGTTTACTTATGTATTTGATGTTAGTGATAATACTAATGGATCACACCCTTTAAGGTTTAGAACATCTGCTGATGCTTCTTATACAGATGGCGTTTCAATAAGCGGCACACAAGGACAAGCAGGTTCTACAGTCACAATCGTTGTAGCAAGTGATGCACCATCTACATTAAAATATTATTGTACATCTCATGGTAATGCTATGGGTAATACAATCAATGTTATATCTGCTGTAGCCACACTAGCAAGAACAACCATCTTAGCTAGTTCAAATAGTAATAATGCAGTTAGTTTTGGATCTGGAGCCAAGACTATATTTTGTACATTGCCTGCTGGTAAAGCAGTAATAAAAGATGCAAGTAATAATATCAATGGTACATTTGTTGGAAACATAACTGGTAATGTTACAGGTAATGCTTCTGGAACAGCAGCAACAGTAACAGGTGCGGCTCAAACAAATATTACATCTGTAGGCACATTAACTGGATTAACAATAGATGGTGATGCAACATTTACTGGTGCTAATGGTAATGTAGTCTTTGATAAGTCAGATGATGCATTAGAATTTGCAGATGATGTAAAAGCTAAGTTTGGCACAGGTGGTGATTTAGAGGTATTTCATAATGGAAATAATAGCTTTATAAAAGATACTGGTACTGGTGCTTTAATTTTAAGCACAAATGATTTAAAAGTGCATGATGCTTCTGTTAGTGATCTTCTTATAAGAGCTATTCACACTGGCGCAACAGAACTGTATCATTCTGGATCTAAAAAGATTGAAACCACATCTGCTGGTGCAACAGTTACTGGTGATTTATTGATTTCAAATTCAGATGCAGACGCAGTTGCAGATCCTACTATAACTCTTTATAGAAACTCATCTTCTCCAGCTTTTGATGACGAAATGGGAGAAATAATTTTTCAAGGTAGAAACAATAATTCTGAAAATATAAATTATGGTAGAATTGTAGGAAAAATAGCTCAAACAACCGATGGCTCAGAAAAGGGAAATATAGAATTTAAAATAATGGAAAGTGGTACAGAAGCTACTTTTGTACAAATGGCATTTGATAATATTTTTGTTAATAAACAATTAACAATGTTTAATAACATATTTTTAGATGGTAATTATTCTATTAAATGGGATGGTGCTACAAATAATTCTAATACTACATCTTTAGTTGTAACAGATCCAACAGCGGTAAACACAATCACATTACCAGATGCTACTGGAACAGTATTAACAACAGGTAACTCAGATACACCAACAACCACAACATCAAGTAGTGATGCAGACTTTGTTTTAATAGATGATGGTGGAACTATGAAAAAGATTACACCAACTAATTTAGGAATAACTGCTGGTGCAGCTTCATTGGATGATGCAACAGCATTAGCAATAGCGTTAGGATAAGATATGGCAAATACATTTAAAGTAATAACTCACACAGGAATGGCTGCAAGTGCAGGAACGCCAGAAACCTTATATACAGTTCCTAGCTCAACAACAACAGTGGTTATAGGTTTAACTTTATGTAACATTTTAACCTCAAGTGTTTTAATAGATGTAAGATTAGACAGCTCAACCAGTAACTCTGGTGGGGGAACAAATGTCAGTACAGGTGACGGAATACATATAGCAAAAGATGTTCCTATTGCAGTAGGATCGAGTTTAGAATTATTAAGTGGTGGTAAATATGTTTTACAAACTGGGGATATTTTAAAAATAGATTCAAACGTAAATGGTGCAGTAGATGTTTGTTTAAATATAATGGAGATTACATAATGCCATTAAGCACAATAGCCTCAAATCAAATTAAACAAAATACTATTGTTGATGCTAATATCAACTCTAGTGCTAATATAGCAACTACAAAACTTGGAACTGGAGCGATTGTACAAGTAGTATTTTCAAGAGTTGCTGTTAATTCAACAGTAATTACTTCTTCATCTTATGCGGATATACCTCAAGGTGGACATCAAATAACTATTACACCAAATTTTTCTAACTCTAAAATTTTAGTTAATTTTCTTGGCTCAAGAATGAGTTACACCACAACAAACGGTAATTGTTTTTTACAGCTTCACAGAAGTATAGGTGGTGGGTCTTTTTCATTTTTAGAACAAATAGAAGCTAATAACTATAATAGTGGCACTTATGGATATTCAAGATCACAAGCTGTGTTTGACGAGCCAAACACAACAAGTGCAGTTATTTATAAAATGATGGGTAAGTCAACTGGAACTGGAGATGCCCACTATACTGGATATGGAGATGTTCCAGCTACACTTACAGCTATGGAAATAAGAGTATGAGCTACATTGGAACAGCACCACCACAAACATTTTCTACTGCTACAAGTCAATCTTTTAGTGGTAATGGCAGTACAACTGTATTTACTTTAAATAGAGCAGTAAATAGAAGTGAAGACTTGGAAGTGTTTGTTGAAAACGTACAACAAAAACCAGCAACAAGTTATACTGCATCTGGAACAACTTTGACTTTTCAAGCAGCACCAGTATCTGGAACAAATAATATTTATGTTATATTTAGAAACTTTGCTATACCAAGTGCAGGTGGTCCAAGTTTAGCGAATAATAATTCTTTTGCTGGAGTTAACAATTTTGCACAACCTTTAGTAAACTCTGGTACAATTGCTAGTGACATAACAATAGCTAGTGGAGAAAGAGCAATGATGGCTGGAGATATATCCATTAACTCATCAACCACAGTTACAGTAAATGGAGTGTTAACAATTGTCTAAAATATTTGTAGATCAAATAGCATCTAAAACAGTAGGCACTAATTACAACTTTATTAAACAAGTTGGTCATGCAAAATTTCTTGGCAATGAAACTTCAAACTCATCTAGTTTTGTAGATATTACAAATTTAACTGTAACACTAACCCCTTCAGAGACAACAAGTAAATTTTTAATTATAGGTAATGTAAGTGCAAATGCAAATCAAAATCAAAGAGGTGGTATTAAAGTAGTAAGAAGGATAGGTAGTGGTTCTTTTAGTGATTTTGATTTACCTGATTTTAGCGCAGGTTCTTTGGGTGGTGCTACTACTTCTAATAGTGCTAGACAATTAGCTCATGCTATTTTTGATGGTGGTGGTTCAAATATTCCAAATACACCAGTTTCAATAATGCTATATGATTCTCCAAGCACAACATCAGCAGTTACTTATAAAGTTCAAGGCATGGTAGAAGGTTCAAGTTATATTTATATTAATACTTTTCAAACATTTTCTGATGCAAATACAGTATTTACACCTATGTCAACACTTACTGTTATGGAGGTGGCTGGATAATGAGTGGAATTATAAAAGCAACAAACTTAGAAGTCACCACTATTAAAGATAAAACGAATAGTAATACTGCTATATCTATTGATACAAGTGGTAGGGTAAATATACCAAAAGTACCAGCTTTTGCAGTAAGAGGATTTGGTAGTATACGAGATAGTGAAACTGTAAATGGAGTTTCAGTATCTGGATCTGGTACAGATATTATATATAATTACACAACTATAGATCTTAATAGAGACAATGCATTTGATAATAGTACAGGCATATATACGGTTCCAGTTGCGGGTTTATATCAAATTCAAGCAGGTTTTGGTTATAAATCATCAGGTAACTATATGTCCATATCGATCTATGCAACAAGCTCAGACGCTGCTGCTCATGGTTTTATAAAAACTTGGGCAAACAATGATAATAACCATACTGGCAGGCAACTTGCAACTATCGTATCGGCAAGTGTTGGGCAAGAGTTTGCTATGGGTATGTCTGATCAATTTTCAACTCCGAGTTCGGGTGCGCATTACTGTTGGTTTTCAGCTTATATGGTAGGATAAAGATATGACAAGTAAATTAAAAGTAGAACAGATAGCACACACCAACAATGTTTCAGCTATGACTATTGATAGCAGTGGTAATGTTTCTGTAGCTAAAAATTTATTAACACCTATTAGACCAGCTTTTTCTGTACAGTCTGGCAGAAGCAGTGCAATGCAAGATAATAATTGTTTTTCGCAGTCATATGCGTCTCCAACAGTAATTTTAAATCAAGGTAGCCATTTTAAAACAAGTGGCACTAATGATGGTAAGTTTGTAGCACCAGTTGCTGGTTTATATTACTTTGTTTTTCAAGGATTTACTTCTGATTCAAGTAATCAAAACTCTAGTGGTACAACAAGAATGCATTTTACAAAGAATGGAGATTCTATAGGTAATCTACTTGGAAGACACTATTATGATCATCATGCATCAAATGACCATGCTAACTTTTCTGCACACGAAATTGCATTATTAGCAGCTAATGATGCAATAGGAGTACGAATAAGTGCGAGATATTTTTACTCTAGTTCAAATTATGACGGAAACCCAACATTTTCAGGATATTTCATAGGATAAAATATGTCTATAAGTAAAATACAATCAGAATCAATGAACTTAGCAGATACCTTTGCTTTTACTGGTAGTGTTAGTGGTGCAGGCAAGATTTTGAGTTTTGGCAGTTATAACTCTGGCTATGGCTCTGGAGCTAGATTATCAACCACAAGCACATCTTGGGTAAATCTTGAAATAAACGGAACCAATCAAGCAGTCTTTGGTCAAATTACAAAAAATTCTGATGATAGCTTAAACTATAATAAATTAAGTAATTCTAGTCATTTGATAATTGGTATGAACGTTCCTGTTTATAATAATAATGGAAATAATGGACATGGATTTAGATTAAAATTTGAAACTACTCAAGATAGCGGAACTTATAATGTTCTTGATATAACAAATGAAGGACCAGCACACGGCTGGGGTTGGCATGGATATGGTGGTGCCACCTCCTCTATGAATAATTGTATATGGAACACCTATGATAACGCGACTTATAGAAGTGCAATACAAGGCTATACTGGTAATGTAAGGTTTTTCTTTGAAGTAAGAAACTGGACTTCAAACGATAGTATAGCCTATAATGATTATAACGATTCTTATCCAAAATATTCAACATTTACAGTTTTTGAGGTAGCCGTATGAGTTATATAGGCAACGATCCAAATCAAGGATCATTTTTTATACAGAAGTTTACAGGCGATTCAACCACTACATCTTTTGGTTTAAATCAAAATATAACAGATGGATCACAATTATTAGTGACTATAGGTAACGTAGTTCAAGAAGAAGGCTCTGGCTTTGCGTATACTGCATCTGGCAATACGTTAACTTTTTCAGAAGCTCCAGCTAATGGAGATAAGATTGTTGTAAGGTTTTTGGGTGTATCACTTGCCACACCAACAAGTTATACGAATGCAGTTAGATTTAGATATATTGCAACAAGTGGTCAAACTGTATTTACAGGTGAAGATTCAAATGGTGCAACACTAGACTACACAATTAATAATATTGATGTATACTTAAATGGTGTAAGGCTAGATCAATCTGACTTCACACAAACAAATACAAGCACTATAACTTTAGCATCTGGTGCAGCAACAAGTGATGAATTAGTTATAGTTGTATTTAAGGTTATACAGATAGCAAGTGCAGGTGGTGGTATGTATAAAGGTGATAGTGGAACAATAAATAGTGCTGGAGCAGCAGATATATTTAGAGTGCATCAAGCACAACTTGATACAAACACTACGATAGAATCAACAGAAAATGCTATTGCAGCAGGCCCATTGACTATAGCTGCAAACAAGACATTAACGATACAAGGTAATTTGAGTATAGTATGAGCCAGATAAATGTAGATACAATAGCTAATGTAAGTGGAACCAGTGCAATGGGTATCGATAGTAGTGGTAGAGTTACACAGCCACAATTAGTTGCATGGAATGTTTTTAGAAATGCAACAATGTCATCAAGTGGAGATGTAACTTACACTGGTTCACATTTAAATGTTGGGACTTGTGTAAATTTATCTACTGGAGTTTTTACTGCTCCAGTTACTGGTCATTATTATATCTCTTTTATGTGTATAGGTGTTAGTGGTGCTAATAATGCTGATTTATTTCTATATCTAAATGGATCAAAGGATACAAGTGCAATATCGATGCGACCATCAAATCAAAATGCAAATGAAGGCTATTCAACAAATAGCAGTGCTTCTTCTATTATTAGTTTAACTGCAAATGATGAAGTTAAATTTAATTCAACTGGAGCATTGTATAGTGATGGTAATAACTGGACAAGATTCAGTGGATTTTTAGTAGGATAAAAAACAGTATGAGTACATTAAAAGTAAATAACATAGACACTCAAACTGGCACAACTATATCTGTTGCAAGTGGTAAGGTACTGACTCAACCCGGTTCAGTAATACAAGTAGTAAGGAAAACTACAGATCAAACTGGTCATGCTAGTTCAACATCAAGCTCTTATACAGATATTGCAAGTTCTTCTCTTTCAATAACTCCAAAATTTGCAAATAGCATGATTCGTTTTAGTTGTAGTATATATATGCACTGCCAAACAAATAGTACTAGATTTAAGTGGACCATATTTAGAGATTCGACTGATTTATCTACACTTCATTCTTCCACATCATATGGAGAATATGGGTCAGGAGCAGACACTGCAACTAATACTTATGACTGTTGGACAAGAGTTGCAATTGATTTTCCAAATACCACAAGTGCTGTTGCGTACTCTGTTCAATTTGCTAGAACAGCAGGAAGTGGTGGTTTGTACGCTCATTCTAATGGGGTAAATGAGTTTATTCTTGAGGAGATAGCACAATGACTTCTGAATTAAGAGTATCAACTATTGCAGCAGTGGGTGGAACCAGTGCCATGACGATTGATAGCACTGGCAGAGTTAACTTGCCACAATTAATTGCTTTTACTGCATATGCTAATAGTAATTCAAGTGTTAATGTTTCAGTTGGCAGTAAAATCCCATATGATGTTACCACTATTAATAAAGGTAATGGTTACAATACTTCAACTTATGTTTTCACTGCACCAGTAGCAGGAGTATATTGGTTTTCTTATTCTGCTTGGTGTAATCAATCAGCCACAGGAAGAACTGGGTTTTATAAAAACGGCACTGCCTATGGAAGAAGCGATTACCCAATAGGAACAAGACACAATGCAAGTAGTTATCAAAATGATAGTGCTAGTTCTGCAATAGAATTAGCTGCAAATGATACAGTAGATATTCGTGCTTATAGTAGTTCAGTTGATGTATTTGGAACAAACTATTTTAGTGGATATTTAATAGGATAAAGGAGTAAACATGGCATCAATATCAGAAGCACTTATTGCATTAGACATAAAAGAATGGACAATGACTGGTGAGCCTACATCAGAAAAAGAGTTTAAAGCTCAATTTAAAAAGGTTATTGGAGTTGATTCTAACGGAACTGGAATATTAAGTTCAGATCCAAAAGATTTTGGAACAACATGGGCAAAAGTATCTGCCAAACAAAAGGAGTTAACAGATGCAGAGCCTATGGTAGAGCTTAGAAAGCAAAGAAATGATTTGTTAGCAGAGACTGATTTTTATGCTTTATCAGATGTGACGATGTCTGATGATATGAAAACATATAGACAAGCATTAAGAGATATAACTAAAGACGCAAAGCCTACATTAAAAGATGGAGTATTAGGTAATGTTACTTTTCCAAATAAGCCGAGTTAAAAATGTCTAAGGCAAGAGAAGTTGCAAAATTAGGCGAAGTAATGACCAATAGTCAGATTGGGGGTCGTAGAAACATTATAATTAATGGTGCTATGATTTGTAGCCAAAGAAGCTTGTCAACCACAACTGGTGTCAATGCAGGGTATCATACATTGGATAGATTTTTTACATCTGGGAATAGTGCTATTGGTCAATACACAATATCACAAAGCACAGATGCACCAAACGGATTTTCTAATAGTTACAAAATAGATGTTACCACAGCAGATACTTCTTTAGCAGCAGGTGACCATTTTGGAGTTTCTACTAATATTGAAGCAAAAAATTTATATCAAATAGGCAAGGGAACAAGTGATGCTCAGCCTTTAACTTTGTCTTTTTATGTAAAGTCAAATGTGCAAAAACAATTTGTTGTAGAATTAACAGATAGTGGAAATTCAAGACACATTAACTTTCAAAAAACTGTGTCTGCTACAGACACATGGGAACGAATGATTATTAATATTCCTGCTGATACATCTGGCAGTTTTGGAACTGGAACTGCTAAAGGTTCAGAGTTAAATTTTTGGTTAGGTGCTGGAACTACATATACAAGTGGTAGCATTCAAAACACATGGGTAAGTAGAACTGCCGCGAATATAATGGCAGGTGTAGCTAATATTGCTGACAGTACAAGCAATGAGTTTTTTATAACTGGAGTACAATTAGAAGTAGGCTCTGTAGCCACACCATTTGAGCATAGGTCATATGGGGATGAGCTTTATTTATGTCAACGATACTTTGAGGTTAGTGGTACAGGCTCTGATAATCCGAGTGGTTGGCATTTTAAAAATATGTCTACTGAAACTTGTCATAGTAATGCGTTTGTTCCGGGGCAACAATATAAAGTTGAAAAAAGATCAAATGCAACAGTTGTTTTGTACAGTAGAAACGGAACTTCGGGTAAAGTATCCTCCTTTAACACTGGATCAGATGAGGCAAATAGTCATGCAACAAATGTAGCAGGAAAAGTAGGATTTCATGCAGTTCAAAGAGATACTGGCACTTACACTACGGGACAAGGCTACGAGTATGGATATACAGCAGATGCAGAATTTTAGAGGTTAGTATGATAATAGAAAACGCAAAATATATACAATTTGATGGAAAAAATAGTGCTATAGTAGCAACTATAGATGGCTTGTATTCTTCAGTTCCGCTTGACCCAAATAACAGACACTATGCAGAAATACTTAAACAAGTAGAAGCAGGAACACTAACCATCAAGGATGCTGAGTAATGTTAGCTTTCTCTGCATTTGCTGAATCTCCTTTTTCTTCATTAGGGGGAACTGTTAGATTTGGTAGTACAACACAAGAAGCTATCTTTTCTAAAGTATCGGCAGGTGTAGGAACATTTACTGGAGAAGCTGATTTATCTGCTAATTTTGTAGTAAGCACGTTGGCTTTTGTCTTGCAGTCAAATGGTGCAACCTTTGAGTTTGCATTTACACAATCGGCAGATGGTGTTAAAATAAAACCGGGAGTTTCATCGCAAGATATAAACTTCACACAATCTGCTAATGGCATAAGAAAAGCTGTCGGTGTTGCTCCTGTTAGTGCAAATTTTGTACAAAGTGCAAATGGTGAAAAATTATATGAAGAAATTATACCAGTAGACAATGAAACATATGCAACTATTACACCAAGCTCTGGTAATACTTGGACAGAAATTGTTCCTACAGGAACAGAAACATATACAGAAATAGACGCGTGAGGATATTATGGCATCAACATTTACAGTAAACACAGGAATAGAAAAAATAGGTTCTGGAGAACAGGCGGGTTCTTGGGGTGATACTACAAATATAAACTTTGATATTATAGATAGAGTTTTAAATGGTGTTTTTACAATAACTGTTACTGGTACAGTAAATTTAACAACAACTGATGGAGCTGCATCAGATGGACATTATAAAGTTATTGTTTTAGCCGGAACTCCGGGAAGTGGTTTTGATCTTAATATCATACCTAATGACATGCAAAAATGGTATTTTATAAAAAATGGAACTGGGCAAACAGCAACAGTAAAACAAGGTGGTGGATCAGGTAGTACGGTTGCAATAGCAACAGGAACGTCAGCTATAGTTTTTGCAGATGGCACTGGTGCAAATGCTAATGTAAACAGCATACCAACAGATTTATTAGGTGACACAACTCCTCAACTTGGAGGGGACTTAGATACAAATGGTAATGCAATATTGTTTGGTTCTAGCAAATGGGCTATATCACTAGATACTGGAGATAATGAATTACTGTTTAAGTATAATGGAACAACAGTATTTAAATTAGGGTCAAATGGTGCAGTGACATCAGCTAATAATGTAACAGCGTTTGGAACAAATTTATAATGACATTACAGTCTAGTGGAGCAATATCATTATCAGATATAAGAGATGAGTATAATACAGGCTCTAATGCTCCAATTGTATTTAACGACTATTATAGAGGTGGCTCTCTAGTAAAAGCAAATGCTGTCAACAATACTTCAACAAATCTATCAGCAGATGTTCCAACAAGTGCCAACAACAACCCTTTATCTGTAGAAGATTTTTATGGTCAAGGAAAAGGGTTTAGAAGGACATTTAATGCCACTGCTACAAATCAAACTGGAGCAACTATGTTTGGTGATGATTATACATTAGACTATCCAAAAGAAATAGTTGTAGATGCGAATGTTACAGTTGGCGCAACAAGCACAAGTAATTCTGCAATACAAATTAGCTCAGGTCTTCAAGGAACAATATCTTTAACAAACAATGGAAGCATAGAGGGAGCCGGAGGCGCTGCAAGCACCCAAGGGGGAACTGCCTTAACTTGCTCTTCTACTGTTACAGTTGTAAATAATGGAACAATAAAAGGTGGAGGCGGAGGCGGAGGCACTGGTGGTGCTGGAGGCAAAGGCGTATATACTGGATCTGCTACTTTTTCTAGCTTAGTCGATGAAGGAGGTGGAGGCACTGCAACTCCTCAAAATAATCAACCAACATGGATGAACTCTATTTATACGAGTGCTGGAAACTTAGATGGTCAAGGCGTAGTAGCAGATAGACTATGGGGCGGTATTAATGCGCAGTTTAATCGTGGAATCAATCCAGCACAATTTGACATAAATCATTCTGGCAGTGCAGGTGCTGGTTTTTCTGGAGCTTGTGCAAACAGAGGTCCAATTTATATTTCTGCACAAACTAATTTAACAGGTGTATATTCTGTTAGTGCTTCTATTAGCGCACAATATGGAAGTGGCTATGGAACTCCTACCATAAATGTAAGTACAAGTAATGTTACTTCTGGTACATCAATAAGTAATAGTGGAACTGTTGGCATAGCATCAGGCTCAACATATTATTTTACTGCTTATGGCTCAAGTTCTAATGGCCAAAGTTATTATTACAATACTTTAAGTATGTCTGTTTCTGGATCACCATTGGTAACACAAAACGGCGCATCAGGTGGGGCAGGTGGCGTAGGCGAAGGTTATAATCAATCAGCAGGAGCAGGCGCAAGTGGTAGCTCTGGATCAAATAACGCAGGATCAGGAGGTACTGGTGGTACAGGAGGCGCTTTTGGTCAGGCTGGAAATGCTGGTGGCACAGGTGATAACGGATCAGGCACAAGTGTAACTTATCCAGCTACAGCACCAACGAATGGATCGTCTGGCGCAAGTGGAGGTGCTGCTGGATTAGCTGTATCAGGTATGAGTAATGTAGCTGGAGGAAGTTTAGGTGGGTCTGGCACAACAGTTGGAGGCACAGCATAATGCCGTTACAATCATTAAAATTTAATGCAGGAATAAATAGAGAAATAACATCTTATTCTAATGAAGGCGGGTATTATGATGGAGATAAAATAAGATTTCGTTTTGGTTATCCAGAAAAGATAGGTGGTTGGGAAAAATACAGTCCTAACCAATACTTAGGTAGTGCTAGAAGATTACATAACTGGATAGCCTTAGATAGTTCTAACTATTTAGGAATAGGAACACATCTTAAATACTATATAGAAGAAGGCACAACTTTATCTGATATAACTCCTACAAGAAAAACATCAACTAATAGCATAACATTTTCTGCATCTACATCAGCCAATAATACAAGTGCAGGAACAACAACAGTTACTGTCACAGATACGAGTCACGGTGCAGTTGAAAATGATTTTGTTACAATATCTGGAGCAGTTAGTTTAGGAGGCAATATAACAGCAGCTTTACTTAACACAGAACATCAAATTGTAAATGTTACTGACGCTAATACATACACAATAGTTATTGGAGTTTTAGCCACAGGATCAGATAGCGGCAATGGTGGCTCAGGAGTTGATGGTGTATACCAGATTAACGTAGGATTAGATGCAGTTGTTGGTGGTAAGGGATGGGGAGCAGGAGCTTGGAACGGAACTACTACAGGAGCTGTTCAAACAACTGTTAACGATAGTGGTGGCTCTCTTGGTATCTCAGATACAACTTTAACTGTTGCGGATTCAAGTCCAAGTGGACATCAGATAGTTGCTACTGATGAGATATTAATTGGAAGTGAAATACTTACTGTAACAAATGTAAGCTCAAATGATTTATCAGTTGATAGAGCGCAAAAAGGCACAGATGCAGCCACACATACTAATGGAACTGTTGTTAAGTTAATTACAGGTAATGCCAGTACAGATAATGATTTTGTAGGATGGGGTCAAGAAGCCGCTATTACAGTTACAACTCAAATTAGACTTTGGTCACATGACAACTTTGGTGAAGATTTAATAATAAACGTAAAAGATGGTCAACTTTTTTATTGGGACAAAACTGGAGGTACTGGAACAAGAGCGGTTGAATTAAGCACAGCATTGAGTTCTCAGAAAAGCGTTCCTACAGTTGCAAAACAAATATTAGTGTCTGATATTGATAGACATGTTATAGCATTTGGATGTGATGGAATTAATACAGCAAACCCAAGTTCAGCTAACGGAGATGGTGTTCAAGATCCATTGCTTATTAGATTTAGCAGTCAAGAGAATCCTGTAGATTGGTTTCCAACAACCACTAATACAGCAGGAGATTTAAGATTAGGTGCAGGCTCAACATTTGTTCAAGCTGTTGAGACAAAAAGAGAGATATTAGTTTATACAGATAAATCTTTACATTCAATGCAGTTTATAGGTCCTCCCTTTACATTTGGTATATCGCAGCTTGCATCTAATATTACAATTATGTCTTCAGCCTCAGCTATAGCTACAGAGGATGTTGTGTATTGGATGGGTATTGATAATTTTTATGTTCATGCAGGACAAACTGCACAGTTGCCATGCACAGTAAAAGACAAAGTATTTTTAGATTTTAACCTAGCTCAAAAAGATAAAGTTATTGCTGGTATTAACTCTGAGTTTGGAGAAGTTATATGGTTTTATCCATCCGCAGGTTCTTCAGATAATGATAAATATGTTATATATAATTATAACGACAAGATATGGTATTATGGAACATTAGGCAGAACAGCATGGCTTGATAGAGGTGTTAGAACATTTCCTCTGGCCACAGGTAATCAATTTATATATAATCATGAATTAGGATTTGATGATGATGGCAGTGCTATGACAGCGTTTATAGAATCAGCTCCTATGGATATAGGTGATGGAGATAAATTTACTTTTATTAAAAGAATAATACCAGACCTAACTTTTGATGGATCTACCGCTTTAAGCTCACCAAATGCCGTATTTACTATTAAAGCAAGAGATTTTCCCGGCGCCGCATACGATCAATCAGGCACAGGAACCGCTACAAGAACAGCCTCATCACCTGTAGAGCAGTTTACAAATAAGTTAGATTATAGAATTAGAGGTCGTTCTTTTGCAATAAAACTAGAATCTAATGCTTTAGGATGTAAATTTAAGATGGGAACCCCTAGAGTTGACATGAGAGAAGATGGAAGAAGATAATGGCACAAGTAAACACACCTGCACCAAGATTACCAGAACCACCAGAAACAATTGATAGAAGATACATGGAAGATTTAATTAGAACTTTACAACTCTTTATAACTCAAGAGAGGAATCCCGGGGAAATGAGAGGCACTAAGCTTACTTTAACAGATTTGCCTACATCAGCTACAGGACTAGAAACAGGCGCTCTATACAACGATAGCGGCACAGTAAAGGTGGTTACATGAAACCAGCTTTTGTTTTGTTATGTTATTTGGCAGGTAACCCAGCGGGACAATTGCACATGTCTAACGTAAATAATTGTACATATTTCAAGGATAGATTAGCCAATCAAACTGTTAAAATTGGTGAGCAAACACAAAAATATGATTGTTATTGCAAGTTAGTTAAGGTAAATAAACAAATGAGGTTGTGGTAATGATACAAGCACTTATTGGGCCAGCTACAAAGCTGTTAGGAAAATTCATAGAAGACAAAGATACTAAGAATAAGATCGCTTTTGAGTTAAGCACTATGGCAGAGAAACATGCTCAACAACTTGCTCTTGCTCAGATAGAGCTAAATAAAGCTGAAGCTCAGTCTGGCTCTTTATTTAAGGGCGGCTGGAGACCAGCAGTTGGCTGGACATGTGCGATTGCTTTTCTGTATCACTTTATTTTAAAAGATTTAATAATATTTGGTTGTGCAATGGCTGGTGTGACAATACCAGAACTGCCGAGTTTTGATATGGGTACACTTCTCACCGTTCTCGGCGGCATGCTAGGAATCGGAGGACTTAGAACCTATGAGAAGCAAAAAGGATTAACAAAGTGATATGGGTTTATGTAGCAGAATATATAGCAAGGAGGCAAAAATATGAATATAGATGTTTTGAGGGAAGAGATTGCCGCAGACGAGGGATGCGTCATGAAAATATACAAAGATCATCTTGGATACTTAACCTTTGGGATAGGGCATTTGGTAAAAAAGACAGACATAGAACACGGATTTGCTGTAGATACACCTGTTTCTAGAAGAAGAGTAAATACTGTTTTTGCAGAAGATATTAACTTATGTATGTCTGATTGCAGAAGATGGATTGACAAGTTTGATACACTGCCAGAAGAGGTGCAACATATTTTATGCAACATGATGTTTAATATGGGGTATACAAGAATGAGTAAATTTCGTAAACTAAAGGCAAATATAGAGAAAAAGAACTGGTCTGGCGCAAGCGAAGAGATGAAATCAAGCAAGTGGTATACTCAAGTAACCAATAGAGCAGAGAGATTAGTTCAAAGAATGAAAGCAGTAGGAGCATAAAATGTTACCAGCAATTCTAGGTTATGCGGCATCAGCATTAGCCCCCACAATAGGAATGAATGCAGTATTAGCGAGTGCTATTGGTAGTGGAATAGGTTCGTTATTACAAGGGGGAACAACAGAAGATGCTTTGGGTGCAGCTGCATTAGGTGGATTAGGTGCTGGTATAGGACAGTCATTAGGAGGCACATCATCTGCAATGGGTAGCGATCCTAGTGTTTTTGCAGGTACAAATGCATCAACTCAATTAGGTTCAGCTGGGCCAATGTCTGTTCCTAATGCATCATTAACAAGTAATATGTCAACCCCAGCATTAGGAGGTAACTTATCAGCAGGTCCTTTAGGAGGTAATGTTGCAGCAGGGCCAAGTTTAACTAACCCAGACTTTAGTTTAGCTAATTTATCAAGTAAGGCTGCTCTTGGCGCAGGACTAGGCGCATCTCTTGCCCCTCCACCAATGATGAAAAAAGAAGAAGATGATTTTGTTGCTCCTAGAGGAGCGCCTATAAGCGGTAAGATAAACAGACCTATGGATGATTATAGGCCCGGATTTGATTCAGAGTTTGATTATGGATTTCTTCCAAACTTTCAAGAAGGTGGATTAGTTAATTTAGGTGACTCTATGATGCCTGAAGGTGAGATGAATGACAAAGAATTAATTAATGCAGCAGTAGATGCTATTAAAGGTGAGTCTGAAAACGCAGAAATGATACTAGGTCAGTTCTTAGCAAAGTTTGGAGAAGATGCCTTAAGAGATTTAGTAGATAAAGTTCAATCAGGTGTTTTTGATGAGAATACAGGAGAAGCAGATGGCATGGTCAAAGGCATGGGTGATGGCATGGATGATATGATACCAGCATCTATGACAGATTCTGACCAAGATGTACTGCTAAGTGATGGTGAGTTTGTGGTTCCAGCAGATGTTGTTAGTGGTTTAGGTAATGGCTCTTCCGATGCTGGGGCAGATAAGCTTGAAGATATGATGGATAGAGTTAGAGAGTTACGAACTGGTGGAAAGACTCAACCACCAGATATACCAGATGAAATGATGTTGCCTGCATGATTTGCACAGCCGTGCCAAAGGATGCATTAGACATTGTCTGGGCAGATGCTAGTGGATTATTGAATAAAGCAATACAAACTAGTAAAGGTAAATATCATATAGATGATATCTACCATGATTTAACTAAGGGCTTGTATAGCCTTTGGTTAGTAATAGATGATAAAGGTGATGACAAGGTGATAGCCGCAATAACAACTAGAATAATAGAATATCCAAGTAAGAAAGCTATGGCACTAGATTGGGTTGGCGGTAAGAGAATGAATGACTGGTTGCCTTTGGTGTTAGAAAAGATTAATAGTTTTGCCAAAGACTGTGGATGCGAGCATCTTGAGGGATACGGAAGAAAGGCATGGTCTAAAGTGTTAAAGAAATACAAATGGGAGCCAGAATACATTGCTTATAGAATGGAGTTAAATGATGGGTAAGGGAAGATCAAGAGCACCACAACCAACTGAACAAACCGTAGTACAAAGTAACCTTCCTAAATACTTTGAACCATATGCTGTAGATATGATTAAAAGGGCTGAGTCTGAGTCTAAAAGAGAATATACACCATATGAAGGACAGAGACTTGCAGACGAGTCAACTGATTTATTAACATCAAGAGACAGAGTAAGAAACATAGCAGATTCTGGTATAGCTGGTCTAGATACAGCTCAGTCAGGAGTTAAGGCTGGTATGGGCCGAGCTTTGCAGGGGTTAGGTTTTCAAGCAGGGCAGTTTGATAGCGCAGCAGCACAGCAATACATGTCTCCCTATATGCAAAATGTAGTGGATGTTCAAAAAGCACAAGCAATGTTAGATTTTGATAGAGGTCAAGCTGGTAGAGATGCTCAGGCCGTGCAAGCAGGAGCATTTGGGGGCAGTAGGCAGGCTATAGCTCAAGGCCTTGCAAATGAGGATTTACAAAGAAGATTAGGTGAAATACAAGCAACAGGACAGCAAAGAGCATTTGAACAAGCTCAACAACAGTTTGAAAGAGATAGAGCTGCTAGAGAATCCGCAGAGCGTCTTGGCATTACTGCTGGTGAAAGCTTAACATCACAAGCAGGTCAACTTGCTCAACTTGGAGATTTAGCTAGAAAAGGTGATGTGCAGGCAGCTGAATTGCTAGAAAAGATAGGCAAAGATCAGCAGGCAAGAGAGCAAGCAGGATTAGATTTAGCATACGAAGACTTTGTAAGACAAAGAGATTATCCAAGAGAAAGCTTAACATTCTTATCATCAATACTAAGAGGTGTTCCGGTTCAGCCGTCTACTGAGACTGTAAAGTTTCAACAATATAATCCAATACAAGAAGCTCTTGGAACTGGTATAGCAGGTCTTGGTTTATATAGAGGATTAACAGGATAATGAATATATTACAGATACAAGATGATTTAAAAAACTTTTCTGAGCAACAACTCATAAATGAAATGCAGAGACCATCTGGCAATGCACCTCAATATCTTGTGTTATCTGAAATAAATAGAAGAAAAAGAGTCAAGTCTGACTTTGAAGCTAATAAGGCAGCAGATACAAACACTGTTGCGGAAGAAGCTGTAGCTAGTGCAGGGGTCCCTGCGGAAGGCATGCGGGGCATGGCGGAAGCAATGGCTCCTAGAAGTGAAAGTTCACTTGTAGCACAACCTCAAGGAATGAGAACTGGTGGTCTAATGAATTTTGGTCGTGAGATAAATAGAGAGATATCTGAAGATGTTAGTCCATTCTTAGATGAAGTTGCAAATATGGCAGAAAATAGATTTAACATAAAACTTGATTCTATGGAGAATCAGTTTGCTCAGATGAGGCCTATGATAGACGAGGCACCTGATTATATGCCTAGACCTGCTGTGATGGATAGAATGGTAAGAGAGCCAATGACTCCTTTTGCAAGGATTGGTGGTATTAGCCGTTTATCTGGACTAGGAGGCAAAGGAAGATCATCTACTATACCTTTTAATCAGGGTGGTATTATAAATGCAAGAACAGGATTATCTATAGCGGACAGAAATCAAAATCCCGGAAACTTAAGATTAACTGATGACCCTTTCTTTGGGACCACTGGGCAAGCAAGTGGTTATGCTACATTTGCATCTCCTGAATATGGTTTAAGAGGTATAGCATTAACATCTGATAAATATGCAAAAGAAGGCGTTAAAACAATAAAAGATTATGTAGAAAAATATGCTCCTAAAAAAGATAAAAACTTAAACAACAAACAATATGCAAAATTATTAGCGGATAGTTTGGGAGTTGGAGTTGATGATGAAATAGATTTTTCTGATGATAATGTTCAAAGAAATTTAATACCTGCTATTGCTAAGTTTGAAGGATACAAAGGGCCTCTTGACTCAGGAATGGTAGACAGGGCTGTGGCTGCAAGTGGAGAAAAGGAAAATAGAACTAAAGTTGATGAGGTATTATCAGGCATAGATTCTTTTAAACAAAATCCTGTTAATTATGGTAAAGACACTGGTAAAGCTAACTTTATGTCAGCAATGGCTAGCGGTAATGTAAACGTTGATGAAAATAAAATTGACGTAGGGTTACAAGAAGCTTTGAGAAAAAATCCACAATATAGTGAGCTTGGAGATGAGTTTCCAACATTTACTACATCTGAAAAGAATCAAAATATGGAAGGTGAGTTTGGTAAAGCAGGATTAGGTAGACCTAATTTAAATTTATTTCAAAAGATAAGCAGATCAATGGGCGGAACAAAATACGCACAACCCGGAGAAATAACATTTGAGCCACCATATGGACAAGGATTAAGATATTATGGTGATGATGACGATGAAAAAATGGGGGATGCAAGCAATATACCTGTAAATGTTGGAACTGATAAAAAGGGTAAATTTATTGAAGAAACTGTGAGTACAGGAGACCCTGATGATGATGCTGCTTCTTTATATGCACAAGATCTAGAGACATCATCTAAAGCTGCGGCTAAAGCTGCGGAAGAAAAGGCCGCAAAACCACTTACACTTGATGAGCAGTTAACATCAATGCAAGAGGATTTAAAGAAAAGCAGAAATCAAGATAAATGGCTTGCTATTGCACAAGCAGGATTGTCCATTATGGCATCTGACAAACCTACATTAGGTGGGGCAATAGGTGAGGGTGCTAGTGTTGGTTTACAGGCTTATAGAGACGCACAAGAGCGTTATAATGAGGGTGTAATAGATATACTTAACGCAAGATCAAAGTTAGCAAAAAATAAAAATACATTTAGTACTAAAGATATTTTAACAAGAATGTCAGCAGTTGATAGCGATCTTATGAAAGCTGAAGAAAATTTAAATAAAGCCCTATATGACAGACCTGCTGATAAAGAAGGGCACACAGCTATTAGAAATCAAATTAGAAAATTGACAGAGTTAAGAGACAGATTGCAAATTTTAGCAGGTTTTGAAGGAACAACTACAAATAAAGAATCTAGAGCAAAGCTTATAAAAGAACTTACAGGTCAGTAATGGGACTAATTAGAACTGTAAATCCTTTAACTGGAGATATTATATCTCATGAGATTGAAGGAGACTCACCTACACAAGAAGAAACACTAGAAATACAACAGTATATGTCTTTGCTTGGAAAGCAAAAGACAGCAGAAAATATACCAGATGATGATGGTAATTTATTTACAAAAGGTATTTCTATTGGAATAGATCAGCTACAAAGAGCTTATGGTGATGCTTTGGTTGGCGCTGGTAAAGGTCTTGGTATAGACAGTCTTAGAGATTATGGTCAAGAAGTTGCAGATAGAAATGCAAGAGAAATAGAAGAGCAGTCTGCTGATGTTAGAAGGTTAGATAGTATAAAAGATTTATCTACGTTTGGTGATTATGCGGCCTCTACTTTTGGTCAACAGTTACCTAATTTATTACCTTCAGTTGTAGGTGGTATAGCTGGTTCTTTTTTAGGACCAGCTGGAACTATAGGCGGTATTAAAATAGGAACTGCAATAGGAGCAGGTCTTGCTAATTTACCTTATTTTTACGGAACTTTTGTTCCTTCTGCTACAGATCCAGAAACTGGAGAAGTAAATCAATTAAAAGCTTTAGCATATGCAGCTCCTTCTGCCGCCTTAGATACATTAGGTGATTTGTTAGTCACTGCTGGTTTTGCAGGCAAGTTATTGTCTGGAGGAGGCTTGTTTACAAGAGCTGGTAAAGGAGCTGGTAAAGGTGTAGCTGCTGAAGTTCCAACTGAAATTGGTCAAGAGATATTGCAAAGACACGCTGAAGGCAAGCCTTTATGGAATCAGGAAGCCTTAGATACATATATAGAGGTTGCGGCTGCCGCTGGTCTTGTTGGTGGGACTGTCTCTAGTGTAGGTAATATTGTTGGTGGTCAAAAGAAAAATGAGCCAGATGAGATTACACAGCTTGAAACAGACATGACAAAACAAGCAAAGCAAGTTGATATCATGAACGCAAATGCTACAACTTTTATAAATAGAGAAAAGGATATTAATGATTTTAGAGACGATACTGGTAAATTTATCACACTATCTCAGTTACCAGATCATATAAAAGAAGAAGTAATAGATAAAAGAACACAAAATATTACATATGGTGATGTTGTATCTGGGGCCATTAATCCAGATTTAGAAATAAATAAAGAAACTTTGTCTCAAGAAGATTTAGACATTGTTGTAGATAGGGCTAACGATCTTGAGGCAGACGTAACAGATAAAGATTATAATAAGGTAAAAGATGCTGTAAAAGCAAAAGGTGAATATAATCAAGGTATAGCAAGACAAGCTTTAAAAACAAAAGATAAGCCAAATATACCTCAATCTAAAATTAATGGAATTAGAGATAAGTTGTTAAGAAATGGAGTTATTAAGAAAGAAAAAAATAAATTAGTTCCAACTACAACTACACAGCAAGATATTAATTTAAAGGCTGAACAACTTAAGTTTAGAGTAAAATCTATATTAAGAGAGATGAGCAAAGTCCAAGCTAAAAAGAAAGAGCAAATGACTATTGAAGATCCATCTATAGAGCAAATAAATGAAATAGATGAAATGGATGCACAAATAGATGCTTTAAGCGAAGAATATAAAAAAGTTTCTAATAAAGCGAGCACGCTTGCTAGAGAGTCAGAAAGAAAATTAGGCACTCCTATAAGGCTTGCACAGATTATACCTTCTCTAGAGGCTAAAAATGCTTTTAACAATGCTAATGTTAAGACACCTGAGTACTCTGCGAAACAATTAAATGTACAAAAGGCTCTTAGGTCTATGTTAACGGGCTTGGGTTTAGGAGGTATTAAATTAGATTTTAAATCAATAATTACACCAAAAGGTGTAACGCCAGAAGACATGGTTGCATCTGGTACAGTGGTTGAAGGTGTTCATAGTAATAAGGTTATAGCTTTGGCTATGGAAATATATGACCCTAATTTAACAGAAGCAGAGTTGCAGCAAAAACTAGCATCAGTAATGAATCATGAGATTATTCATGCATTATTTGAAATGGGCGTTTTTAGTAAACAAGATCAACAAACATTAATTAATGTGGCGGATAAAAAGAAATATGTAGAAATAATAGATGGCAAGCCAGTAACTAGAAAATATACATATATGAAACGAGCTGCTCATATGTATCAAACAAAAGACAATGGTAAGCCATATACAAAAGCAGAACAAGCTGAAGAGGCTGTAGCAGAATTATATAGAGACTGGGCAGACAAGAAGATAACTCTTGTAGCAAAACCAAAAAATCTATTTGATAGAATACTTAAATTTTTTCAAGCTATATTTACATCACATTCACAGGAAGGGTTTAGGAAAGCCAACGATTTATTTACAGATATAGGAAGCACTGATTTTCAAAAAAGAGTATCTAGAGTTCAGAAACAAAAACAAGATCCTGATGCGTTACAAGAAGTTTTAGAAAGAGAAAGTAGATTAGGAAGGCCAGTTATACTAACCGATGAGGTTATGAGAAATGCCCAATATAAAACTGCAAAGAAAACAAATTCTCCTGACCAAAAGAAAATACAAAGTAAATTATTTAAAAACAGAGAACTTCCTGAAGGTCAAATGGTTACAGTTAGACCTAACTTAAATGGCTTTGTTGAACTAGAAGACGGAAGCATGGGCATGACACAAACTGTGCATCCAGCTAGAACTTATGGTACAGCTTTAGGATATGATTCTGTAGTAGCTATAACAGATAGCGAGTTGTTAGTGTCACCTCAAAAAAGAGCTGATATATACAAAGGAGTAACTAGAACAGGGGCAAAACAAGACAAGGTCCCTATGGCAGGTGGCTATGGTGCAATATCTAAAATATCTATACAAGAAATAACAAATATAATAGATAACTCTGATGATGTCCTTTCTTTTAATCCCGGCAGAGAATCTGCTGGTATAAACGGAGTTCATTTATTTGTAAATAAAGATGGCTATGCAGTTAAATCTATAGAGGGAACTGCTGTACATTTTGGAGGAAAGGTTTTTGTAAAAGGGAAAGTTAACTTCTGGACAGAGCAAGAAGCACCAAAGCCATTAGACAATATACCAACTGACGTAAAATATATACCATCAGAGCCTAAATATTCTTTGATAGGCAAGAGACAGCAAGAAAAGTTTAGTAAACTTAGAAATGAGATACGAGTAAATCTTTCTGCGGCAACAGGAACAATTACTGGTTTAAAGAATTTACAAGACGCAGCAAATGCTGGAGACGAAGATGCAATGACGGCTCTTCAAGAGGTTGCTATAAACTCTGTAAATTATTTAACTGGCGCAATACCAAGTGTTGAAGTAACACCTACACCTGCTTACGGCCTTTATGGCAGCGCGTTAGAACCGGCGGTAGGTCTAAACATAGAATTTGATACTGATAAAAAAGATTTAGCTTTATCCGCATTAGCTCAGTTTGCAAGTAATTTTAATCAAGAGCAAATACATGTTAGAGAAAAAGCTCAAAATAGATTAGTCGGATATAAATATGGAGATGGTAGTTTTAACACACCTATTGTGACATTTAAACTATCAGAGAGTATACCAAAAAAAGAATTATCTAGTATTATAGATAAATCTGGTTTAGCTGGATTCACGGTAACTGACAAATCATTACAGTCATATTATTTAGGAGACCCAAATGACAGAACAGAAATACGAAAATTTAGAGCAGCCACTAGACGAGCCGGGCAACTTCTTGGAACAAGAGTTTCAGCTATTAGTACAGGACTTGAAAGACTCTGGGCTTACGGTAGAGGATATGGGGCAACAAACACCTATGAACAAATCGAGGGTATCTTTCCACTCCCTAAAACAGACCAAGCAGACAGGACAGCAAACAGAATAGCAACAAGATTAGCTCAAAGAATTGTTGATCCAACTATACAGGCAAAGACATTAACTGAACAACAAAAATTATTACAAATGGATATAGCTAAAGAGTATGATGCTATGTCTCTTAATAATTTAGATAATGATATTGTAAGAAGAGCTTATAGTGAATTAGCTCAAGAAGTTACAGAGCAATATAATGCTATGCCTATAAAGGTAGAGATTTATGAAGGCCAAGGTGAGCCTTATACTGGTGCTAAAATGTCTGAAGCAATGCGCAAAGATATATTGCAAAACAATCATTTATATATATTTGGAACAGATGTAAATACATTTGGACCAGAAGGTGTTGTGTATGACAATCATCCTTTATTAGAAACTACAGGAATTGTAGATATAAATGGAAGGCCAATGCTTGTTAATGACTTGTTAAGAGCCGTTCATGATTATTATGCTCATACAATGTCCACTGTTGGTTTTGGCCCATTAGGAGAAGAGGCTGCTTGGCGTAATCATATGATTATGACTAAAAGTCCTTATGCAAGATGGGCGCTTACATCAGAAACTAGAGGTCAAAATAGTTGGGTTAATTTTAATGAACAGGCTTTAGATGTAGAAAAATTATCTGACAGACCTTTTGCAGAACAAAAAGTAGATTTACTTCCTGTAAAATATTTGATTACTAACGATCAAGAAGTAGATGCAACTTTATCAGAGTTGCAAGATTTAAACTTACAAGAAGATGATGAAAAGTTTTCTATAAAAGGAATAAAGCCAAAAAGTATAACGATAGTAAATAGATTAGATGATAATGGAAACTTTATACAATCTGCAAAACCAGAAAGTGTAAAGATGACGAATGCTATAAAGAAACTTCATCAAGAGAAAGGCGGCGTTGTTCTTGATATAGAAGATGCTCAGGATAGAGAGATAGCAGAAAGAGCTATATTAATAGAGTTAAAAGAGTTTGTTAATGCAGATGAGTCTGCAATTGGTTGGTATGACGACAAAATTAAAACAGCTAAAAAGTTATACGCTATAAAAATTCCAGAAATAGCTAATGATAAGAATGCTGAGTCTGCATTTGATTTTGCTCTTGCTATTACATCTAATGGTGAAGCTGTTAAGTCTCAAAGTTCATCTATTAAAAGGCAAATGGAAAATTGGAAAACAACAGGTAGGTTTTTAGAAGATAATCAAGGGAATCAAGCTACTGGAATGACTAAATCTTTTAAAGTTTATAATTTATTAAAAGATAAAGGTTTAACAGACCAAGATATAAAACAATTTTTACAAATAAAAAAATCTAAAAAAGAGATAGAAACTTTACCCGAGATTCAAGAATTAAATCAATTTTTAAATAAAGATATAAAAATTACTGGAGAGTTAATTGATGAGATGGTTCCAATGTCTTTTATATTTGGTAGCAAGATAGGTTCTTTTTATCAAAATATAATTGGCAATTATGAATACCTGACTATGGACAGATGGTTTATGCGTTCTATGAACAGGATATTTGGCACACCGTTTAAGATTATTAAACCTGACACATTAACAAAGAATAGAAGAGAAGCATTAGATGGCATTAATGATGCTTTAGAAAATGGTACAGCAGATGAAAAAACAAGAATAAAAGTTGCTACAGATGAGCTGGGAATTGATATTATAAATGAGTCTAATATTGTTGATTTGTCTATTATTATAAACAATAAGCTACAAAAAGATATCGAAAGAGTTGGTAGAGCTGGTCCAACAAAGCCATTTATAGAAAAAACTAAAACAGACATGTTAAAAGCAACACAAAGACTTGCTGAAAACTCTGTCGATACTTTGCAAGAATCTCCAAAGAATGGCACTCAAAGAAAAGTTTTTAGAAATATGTTCGCAAGGATTGTTACAAAGTTTAACAGAACATCAAACAGACAGATTACAATAGCAGATGCCCAAGCAGTTTATTGGTACGGAGAAAAAAGATTATTTAAAAGTTTAGGAGTTAGAACTGGGCAAGGTAGCGACAATGATTATGTAGATGCTGCTATAGATTTTTTAAGAAAGGAAGGCGTAAATGAAGAAACAATTGGAGAAGCACTCCCCTCAGCAGAGCGAGAGCAACGCCTTGGTGACAGAAATACCAGACAACAAGCTCTCCTCTCTACTGGACAGGTTGCTGAAAATAACGGGTATGCAAAAAGAAAGTTTACAGAAGAAGAAATAGCTGATCGTGATGTTTTAGAATCTTTTGATAATGATGAAATAAATAATCTTAAAGAAGATATTGATAATGTTAAGTATGCATTTTTAAAAAGACCAAGTGTTAATAAAAAGAAAAGGAACTTTACAGAAGAGCATGAAAATTCAAAGAGTGATTTTTCTGATTATGTGTATGGATTTATTAGAAGAAAGAATGCTAATAATCAAGAAGTAACTGTTCCTATATTATATCCTACAGGAGAGCACTCTGAGATTGGGCCTTATAGATATAAGGGCTTTGGAAAAAAGCATGTTGATGCAGTAAGACCTTTAAGAGTTAGAAACAGATTTAATAAACTTGTTGAGATTGGAGAGAAAAGTCATGCACAAGAAATAATGGATATATTTGGAGAAGGTTTTGACTCTGCTGATGAAGTTATAGAAGATGCATTGCATAAATTTGAGTTACAACAAAGTAGAAATGTTGATTATGGAATATATCCTGACCCAGCAGAGCGGTCTGGAGAAACGTTATTTTTTGATAAATTAAAATCTTCTGGTGATAGACAGTATAGATTAGTTATATCTTTGAAAGAAGTTAAGCCCGGTCAGCCTGTTGACAAAACAGTTGCCACTGATGATGATCCTAGTGCTCCAGTCACTTTTAAATCTAGAGTTTTTGTTGTTCAAACAGCTTATCCAAAAGAAAAGAAGTATAGTTACTCAACTTTAGGTTCACCAACAATGAATCTACAAGAAACACCAACAAGTCAAACTATATTAGAAGGTGTTGCTAACGCAAGATTAAAAATAAGATATGATAATTTATCAAAAGTTTTAGCAAGATTTGGGCATAAATTTACAATAGGAAGAGCTGATGAAGAGAAATTAAGAAAAGCTGCTCAAGATTTATTGATACAAACACAAGATAGGTTTTTGCCTATTGGTGCTTTAATGGATAAATTTAGAGAAGCTGGAGTAAATATTACAGATGCAATGGATGTGTATTTACAAGAAGAACTCTATCATGGAGTTGCTGGTGCAAAGGTTGATAAGGCTCAAAAAGAATTATTTGAACCTATGATGAAACAAGTAGATTCATTAAATGTTAGTGAAGAATCATTAAACGATTTAAAATCATTATCAAAGTTTTATAGAATAGCCTCTGGTGGAAGATATATTAGCAATAAGTTAGCACTTGCTGATGCCATCCTTTATGCATCGCATGCGGAAGAAAGGAACATAGAGTTAAATAATCCAAAAGCTTCTGGGATGCATACCAACGAGGCTAATAGAATATTAGGTTGGATTAATACTTTGCCACAAACAGAAAAAGATAAAATAAACTTAATTATAAATTCTGCAAAATCTATAGTTAAAAATACAAATGAAGAAAGAGTGCAAGGTGGTTTAATACCAGAAGTTTTTGTAAATGACAAAGGTGAACAATATACAAATATATATGAAAACTATGTGCCATTGAGAGGTGATTTAGGTTTTGAAGAAGAAATAAATGCAGACAATAATTTTGAAGAAAGAGAAGAAAACTTTATAATACAAAATTTATTTGGAGCATTAGGTAAGCCAGACAGAAAAGCTAAAGGAAGAATTAGAAGTGATGAAGGTGGCGATTCTGATTATTATGCAGAGAATATAATAGCATCTTTATTTGCCCAAAATAATAAATCTATAGCAGACGCAGAAAGAAACAAAGTTGGTTTATCATATTTAAATTTAGTCAGAGGAATAGAAGAAGGCGAAGTCGTTGTTAACAATGATTTAAAAAAAGAAATGCAACACTTGTCTGGTGTTTATTTTAAAAAAGATGACATACCTAAACAGCAAAGAGGAGATGGCAGTCCTGATAAAGTTAAAGAACCTTTTTTGACTGTAAGAGAAAATGGCAGAGAAGTTTATATAACTTTTAATGATCCTAGAATAGCAAGGGCTATGAAAGGCATGATGACCCCAGAGAGCGTTGGTAGATTTACAAGAGCTCTTGGTAAACTTAACAGGTATTTGTCTAATATTAACACAACATATAATCCATCTTTTGTTATACCAAACTTTGCTCGTGACTTAGCAACCGCTGGTGTTAATGTTCAGCAATATGATGAAAAAGGATTAACTTCTGAAGTTTTAAAAGGCACATTTGGTGCAGTAAATGGCATTCGTAAAAATCTTCGTGATGGAGATACAAATAATTTTTGGTCAAAAGAATACCTCAAGTTTGTTGATGCCGGAGGAAAGAACGCAACAAACCAAATGAATGACTTGCAAGATCAAATGAACAGAATAAAAGGAATACTAAGTGATGTGTCCGATAATAGTAAAAAAGGAAAGTTAGGTTTAGTTAAAAACGCATTTAAAGGACTGGGTAAATTTTTAGATGATTACAATACAGCAGTGGAAAATGGTGTTCGTGTCTCTACTTATACAGCGTTAGTAAAACGTGGCGTTACTCCTGCCCGCGCAGCACAAGCGGCAAGGAACATAACAGTAAACTTTGCAAAAGGTGGAGAACAAAAACAATTTTTAAATTCTTGGTATCTGTTTTATAATGCATCATTTCAAGGATCAATGGCACTTATTAATGCTGCGGTTAAATCTAAGCGTGTAAGAAAAGTTTGGGCTGGTCTTGTTGTCTATGGAATTGTTCAAGATCAATTTAATGCATTTCTTTCAGGTGATGAAGATGATGATGGTGTATTAGATTATGATAAATTAAATAGACACGTTCTTGAACACAACTTTATTTTACCTACATTTGGTTTAGCTGATGATAAATATATATCTATACCACTTGCATATGGATTGAATGTAGCAGTTAATTTAGGCCGCTCTATGTCTCGCGCAGCAAGAGGCGAGTACACTGCGGGCCAAGCATCAAGATCAATATTTGGAACTACATTTGAAAGTTTAAGCCCATTTGGTGGTTTTGATAATTTTTATAACTTAGCAGCACCTACAGTTCTGGACCCATTTATCAGTGTGGCTATCAACGAGGATTACAAAGGTGATCCAATATTTAAGGAGAGCCCTCAGTTTGCATCAAGACCTGTTCCAAATAGTCAGGCATATTGGTCAAGCACTTCTAGAATACCAAAAAGTATTGTGGACTTTATAAATACAGCCACAGGTGGAGATGCAGTAGAAAGTGGTTTAATTGATATGTCGCCAGATGTTTTGGAGTTTTGGTTTGATTATGCAACTGGTGGAGTGGGTAGATTTGTTCAAAGGTCAGTAGAAGCACCATTTAATATAATTGACGCTATCAACGGTGATTTCCAAGCTCCGATTACAACGGCAATACCATTTGCAAGAAAAGTAATTATATCTCCAAGTGAAAGGCAAGATGTATCTGATTATTTAGAAAACAGAAAAGCATTGTTTACCATAATGGCTAGGTACGATTTGGCTAGGAGGTCTGGAGATATTGATTCAATAAATGATGTGTTAGAAGATAATAAAGAGCAATTAAGAATAGTTCCAAGATTAAAGGCTATAGATAACGCAAGAAATAGACTGTTAAGACAAATAAGAGAATTAGAAAGAAATGTTAGGTTAGACGAAACAACTAGAAAAAACTTAATTAGAATAAGAAGAGAAAGAATAAACGATCTTATGAGAAGAGGGCTTATCTTGATGAGATCTGTTGGTCTTAGAGAGGCAAGTTAAAAGTTAACTTTAACTTTTATGATAGCTAAAAGTTCGTGATTTTAATACTCCTTCTTCTCGCAGCCCGAATCGGCATGACAGAAACATACTAAAAGTTCATGATTTCATGACCCTATCTCTGAGCCCACGCACCTGCGTTTTTAGACGGAGGTACTAGAACGCCACCCCAATCCCTTGGGCTCTACTGCGAGAGGCATAAATACCTCTCTTGTTTTGTAACTTAATCTAGTGGGATTGTGGTTATGCTGTAACCTTGTGTTGTCTCATTGATCTAACCTTTATCTCATTTTCTATTTTACCTATAGTTTGATTAAGGTATCTTTTCTCTTTAGAAACTGGGTGGTTATACGCATAAGGGTGTGGGTGGTCTTCGTCTATCTTTCTCAAGTACACTTTCATACTTGTAACAAACAATTCTAGTTCTTTTGTAGATATCTTGAGATGGGACATCTTTATATCTTTATTGCTCTAATATTAGCTTGTTGGGTTCTCCAAGCCTCTATCTTGACCTCTGCTGAGGCACGAAAGAATCTAAGCCTCTCATCTTGATATATAGCTTCTTTTAGTGTCTTTAAATGGCTTATATAATCATCATGTGCATAAGCCTCTCTTTCTTGTGCAGAAACAGACAAGTCTTGATATTTACTCATTAGCAATGCCTTGATAGACTTTCTATACTCTTCTAAATATATTCTTGTTGCTCTGGCTTTAGCACAAGCATCAGCGTTATCTCTTAGCCAATCTACGGCTTTCTGTACGTCATCTTCACTAATAGCTTTCATTTCTTTCCTTTCTTTATTTTAATTAATTCTTTGAGATACCAAAACGCTTTTTCTAAATCTTCTGTTTTATTTTTATGCTCATGTCTCCATAGATATTTCATAATATTACCTTGAAGATAATATTGATATCCATTTCCAAGAGCAGATTTTATGGCATCTATACATTCAACACTACCTTTTCTGTAGTGTCTTGGTCTGTTTACATTATCTTTTTTCATTTTCTTTCCTATATATTTTATGTTTTAAAATTAACTTTAACTTTTCGTTGATTCCTTTATTACTATGAACTTTGTTATGGCAACTTCTACATAGTGGGAACAAGTTATCAATCCTATTTAAACGATTTCCCTTAACTCCACCCATTCCTTTTTGCTCAATGTGATGTATGTCAACTGCCACTTCTTTAACACAAAGCCAACATATGGGTACATCTTGCTCACAATACCCCCAGTAGTCAGCAAATAGCTTTTTATAGTTCTTGCTCGTCTTCATCTTCTTCCTCAAACTTCTTTACCAGACATATTGGGCAACCATATGCAATCATAACTCTGCCCTCATCAAACTTAACACCAAATCTCTTCATTGAGACTCTACATCTATCGCACAAAACAAGTTTTCCCATTACTCACTCCTAAGATTTGTTAACACGAATACACTCATCTATGATTACCCTATGGTAAGATGATATCTCTTCTGTCTTGTATTTAAATAACCTCATCTGGCATTCTCTTTTAGTTTCAAACTCCCATTTAAACATATGGGTAAAACAACCTTGCTTTGCTCTTCCGTCAGCTATCCATACACTACATATTATCGCCATTGCTTTAAACATAATTATCCTTAATGCCATGCTCTTTATGATGGCAAGTTATGCAAAGTAAACGACACTTCTGTATTTCTCTATGTATTTTGTCCATAGAATGATTTTTACCAACCAATCTAGATACGTTAGCAATTTTGCTTGTTGGGTCTACATGGTGAAAATGCAAAACATCTGGATTATCTTTATATCCACATCTTTCACAACCAATTTGTCTTTTGTATTCTTTGATTTGTTGTCTTTTTTTAGACTTTGTTCTTGCATTTAATATATTATGAGTTTTTCTTTTTTCTTTATACTTTAGAGAAATATTAAACTCCCAATTATTGAAAAATATTCTCATACACTAATCTCTTCTTTCATTTTTACATCTTTAAATTTTGATATTTTAAAATGACATACTGGCTCTACATCTTGCCAATCGTTTCTGTCATTTCTTCCACCTCTCTTGCACGAGAAGTTTTCATTTAAATTAATCCAACCCATTCCGTCTAGCCACGATACCAACAGAATAGATTTTGTATTTGTGATATTCGATAATTGATTTGCCTTAATAACTTTGTCTAGGGATATGATATAAGTTTCAAAATCTGATCTTCTGTACTTTCGCCGTTTTATTTCGCAGAACCCCATCAAAGAGTTATTTCTATACATGGCATAATCAAGTTTATATGATAAGGGCAGTTTACTAAAGTTCACATTCCATAGATTTGAAACATGGTTAATAATACTGCCCTCATTGTTCAAGTCTTCACTTGTTTCATATTTTGGTCTAGTGTTCACAAAAGTTACTCTTCACTTTTAGTAGAGACCCAATCGTCAAGTTCTTGCTTTTTCCAAAGCTTCTTTGCTTTTAATATAGAATAACCTTTTGGGAAGTTTTCATCTGATTTAATTATTCTATATAAAGAGGCTCTGTTTATGTTCAGGTACTCAGCAACATCAGTTGTAGTTAGCCATTCTTTACTTACTTTACTACTATCATTGTATTTATTGTTATCCATGAAAATCTCCTAGAATGGATTGCCTTTTTTCTTCTTTTCTTTGTAAGGTATTGTTGCAATTAATCTAAGCCAATTAGTTCCCCTCTTGGTTTGCTTTCCCCAAGCGATCATATCACATTCTAGGTCAAACATTTTTGTTTTATCTACAGTATTCCAATCTATATTAGGGTTTTTCTTTTCCCACAAAGCGACTTGTTTTTTTCTTTTCTCTATCAAGTAATCAAGGACTTCAGATGTTATTTTCATATAACCATTATAATCTGGGTCATTTGCACCTCTTTTTCTTTCATTGGTAAATATAGAACCACTAGGCTCATACTGTAATTCTTGTATATTTTCTTCAGACATTATTTTTCTCCTTGTTTAGTATTGTCTTTTAACCATTTCATTAACTCTGTATGTTTTTCACTATCTTTTTCTTTGTATAGATCAAACAATTCTTTATTTAATTCCCACAACTCAATAGCTTTGTCATAGTCATTTCCAGACAATTCAACAAAACCTTTCATTGTAGTTATAAAGTCTTCTTCAGAAATTACCTTTTGCTCTCCATCATTTAAGTCTTTGAAGTATTTTATCTCTCCAAAGAACGGAACAACCTCAGCATTAGGAAAGTGTTTTTTGATTTCTTTTACAGTTTCATCTTTTTCTGCAAGTTTATCTAACTCTTTCTTACCATCAAAAATTTCTTTTTTTGGTGGGTCTGCCTTTGGTGGATCAGATTTTTTAAATTCATCAGCCTCTTCTTCAGAGTAAAAATCTCCATGCACACCTAATAATTTTAAGATAACTCTGTCGATTGCTCTTTTCTCAGCCATAGCGTAGATGTATTTGTTAGATGTATTTTGTGGACTTACTTCTCCAATAGACCAAGCAGTATTCTTCCCCTTGCCATCATCTATGTAACCTTGAACAGACAAAGCAACTATGCCTTTTTCTGTACTGTTTTCAATCATGGTCGGTGGGTCAAACCACATACCTAAATGTGCAGAGACCTTTTCTAGTGCTTTGTGTTTTACTATTAAAGCGTTCCTATTCTGAGGCAAAGACCAAACTGCACTATTTCTATCTTTTACATCAACGATCTCTCCAACCTCTTGTAAAAGTTTTTTTAGTTTGTCGTTTATCTCTGCCATTACTTAACTCCAAAAATAATCTTAAACCATCTTACTAAGAAAAAATCTTTTTCTGGCTTTTGTGCTTTATCTGTAGCTTCTCTTATGTGAGAAACTGGCACTTTGGGTTTTGAGGCTTTCTTTATTTCTGCCTTTACCTTAACATCAGCTTTAACAAAAGCCTCGTTTTCTGGTGTGTCTGGATTGTCTGCGACAAATCTACCCTTGCTAGTTCTTGCTCTTTTCAACTTACTTGCAGTTTCTTTAGTTTTCTTCTTTGCCATTTTTCACTCCTTTGTTGTATTGTTGACAAAAATCTGCAACGGAACAATAGTTGCCCTTGCATCTGTTATATTCGCCTTGACGAAAATCTATTTCATAGCCACCAGTATATTTAGGCATATAGGCACTATCTGTATTTTTATGCCATTCCATATACTTGATAGCCTCTTCTTCTGTATCTAAAACTCTTAATGCTCTTTTCTGTGCTTTCTTTCTAACTGCCCAACTGTCTTTCTTTTTCCATCTCTCGTCATCAGAGCATAGGGGTAATTTATTTTGCAGATCGTAATTTATTTGAGCGTTTTGATGTAAGGAAATTCTTTCGTTTATATATTTTTTTCTTTCCTCTGGTGTCCATAAAGGTATATCAACCAACACAACTGGTGTTTTGGGATAGTCCTCTTTTTTCTCAGCGTCTCTTCTATTCCAATCTCTTAGTATGGCACATATGTTTAGCTTGTTTACTTTCTTTTTTTCTTTTGAGAAAGGTGTAAAAACTGCATGGTAATTTTGTTCACATAGGTAGGCATAGCAGTTTAACTGCCTCTCCCATTCTATCTTTCCAAAGATAACAGACCAAACAGAGGTAACTTTGTAATCAACTATGTTAACACTACCATCTTTTTTATCTATCTCTTGCCTATCAATAGCACCAGAGAACTTCCAACCATTTACCTCTGCATACAATCTTTGCTCTGTCTCAGAAAACATTGTGTCTTCAGACCTTTCAAGAATGGCATGAACTGATGTTCCAAACAAAGACCATATCTGATCTACTGCATCTATTTCTATTTCATCTTGGTGTTTTTGCCTCATCAAGGCAACTCTAGGACTATCAATAAGTGAGGTTACTGATATATCAGCATCTCCTCTGCTATACTTATCGTTTTTAATAAAATCAACAAAAGGTTGTGGTAACCCAAATTTATTGGTAATCTTCATGTAAACTCCTATGTGTTAGTTTCTATGTATATCATGCAGTAACATTATGTCAAATAAAATTTATCCATCAACTAAATTTGTTATTTACGGAGAACCAGCAAGTAAAAGCAATAGCAGAAAAATCGTTAAATTTGGAAAAAGATTTGGCGTAATAAAATCAGAAAAAGCTAGGAACTATGTAAAGATATTTGCTGAACAATGCCCACAATTAGAAAAACTTATTGAACTTGATGTCAAAGTTGAGATAAAAATATATTATCAATCAAGGAGACCAGATTTAGATGAAAGCGTGATATTAGATTGTATGCAAGGAAAGATATATGTTAATGACAGACAAGTTAAACAGAAACATATATTCTGGGGAATTGATAGGGAACAACCCAGAACTCACATCAGAGTTACGCCTATGGAGATTTGTGATATGCCAAGCGATTTCTGATAGTTATCTAGGCACGAACAAAGAAAAGATAACCATAGGACTTTGGATAAGAGGAGATGACTTTACAAAAGTATGCGATCTTGCTGACTTAAATTCAGAGAATGTTAGAAAATCTATTTACGAAATATTAATAAGCAAACCAATTATTGCCAGACATCTTGGCGAGAAGTTAAAAAAATTCATACAAAATCACGCCTCAAGACATCACTAACTAGATTAGTTCTACTAGTCTAGTATAATATATATTATAACTACTAGACTAGTATAATACTAGTACTAGTATAAGGGGGTTCTAAAAGTTTTGAATTTTAATTTTCATTTTGAGATTTTTGTGGCAGCCAAAAAATTACGAAGACTTAACATCTTGAACTTATAAGTTAAAATTAACTTTTGTCTTGATTATGGATTATTTTATGATTATGTTTTTCGTTGTAACACATGGAGTAAATTAATGGAAAATAGTGAAAGCATCAAGAGTGATGCATTAAGATTAGGGAGTGGTCAACATAAAGTTAATTGTCCATTCTGCACCCACCTTAGAAAAAAGAAACATTTAAAAACTCTGTCATTAAAAGTAGAAGAGAAAAGCATTTTCTTTAACTGTTGGCATTGCTCAAAAGATGGAGTGATAAAGATAAAGCAAGACAATTTTAAATTTATACGGAGAGAACCTTTGAGCCAGACGATAGAAAAGAAATGGAATGATATTGATAATAATGTTGTAACTTATTTAAAATCCAGAGGCATATCAAAAGATACTGCGATTAAATCTGGATTAAAATATACGAAACAATTTATATCTGGCACTAACAAAGAAGAGAACTGCATAGTTTTTCCATACTTTAACAAAGGCAAAATGGAATATGCAAAGCTGAGAAGTTTTCCAGAAAAAGGATTTTCAAGTCATGGTTCAGCATTGAATTTTTACAACATAGATAGTGTTGAGGAAAAGGATTGGGTTATTATTTGTGAGGGAGAAATAGATTGTTTAAGTTTTAAAGAGATTGGATTAAACCAAGTTGTTTCTATTCCTCATGGTGCTGTAATGAAAGTTACAGACGGAAAAATAGACCCACAAGAGGACACAAAGTTTAGGTTTATTTGGAACGCTAAATCAAAACTAGATAAATGTAATAAAATTATATTGGCATTGGATAATGATAAATCTGGTCAAGCTATGGCTGAGGAGATAGCCAGAAGAGTTGGTAAGGATAAATGTTGGAAGATAGAATACCCAGATGGTTGTAAAGATGCCAATGAAGTTTTGGTTAAATTTGGTGTAGAAAAATTAGACGAGATAGCTACGAGACCAATACCTTATCCAGTAAGTGGATTGTATGATGCAGAACATTTTTATGAGGAAGTTGATGATATTTACGACAAGGGTGTAGGTACAGGAATATCGACAGGGTACAAAGATGTAGACGATATTTATACTGTTGTTGAGGGTCAGCTATCTGTGGTAACAGGACACCCCTCTTCTGGTAAATCTGAGTTCATAGATCAGATAATGGTCAATATAGCAAAAGAAAAAAATTGGAAGTTTGGCATATGCTCTTTTGAGAACGAGCCAAGAATACACATATCAAAACTTATTAGTAAGTATTTAGAGAAACCTTTTTTTGGAGATGCATCTAAACGTATGTCAAAAGAAGAATTAAAAGAGGGAAAGGAGTTTGTACAAAAACATTTTAGTTTTTTGTATCAAGCTGATGGTAGTTTATCTTCTCTTGATAGCATCATAACCAGAATGAAGATTGCAGTTATGAGGCATGGGGTTAGAGGAATAATTATAGACCCTTATAACTACATAGCCAGAGATCAAGACACTTCTGAAACAGATTGGATATCTGAGATGCTTACAAAGTTAAGAGTATTCGCACAAGCACATAGTATACATATTTGGTTTGTTGCACACCCAACTAAGATGATGAGACGAGATGACGGCACAGTACCACCACCTAAAGGATATGATATTTCTGGAAGTGCATCATGGTTTGCTAAAGCTGATGTTGGATTAACAGTTCATAGACCAAATCCATCTTATTCTGATATCAGCGAGATATTAGTTTGGAAATGTAGATTTTCTTGGGTGGGTGCTATAGGTCAATGCAGTTTGTTATTTAACAAATTAACAACGACATATTCCTCTACTAGCGAGTACTATGAAAGAGATAAATTCTTAGCACCAAGACCTATTGAGGGGTCTGTAAAAACTGAAGAACCAGATAAAGATGAAGTCCCATTCTAAAAAATTCTATCAACGAGACCATAGGAAGATAAAGCCAGAGTTCGTTGGTAATACAAATAAAGTTAGAATGAGGGTTGTAGATCAAACAATCCTAGATACGCTATTGCTAACAGATACTATCATGCTTTCTGATTACAAGATACTAGACAAGCTACAAGGCGATTATAATAAATCTGGAATGGTAGGAGTGAAAGCTACAAGCTATATGATTAAGCCTAAAAGTTCTGGATTTGAGTTCTCTCACAATTTAGGACGCATGAAAGTGATGAGTTGTGTTCAGTATATTAAGGACAAGTTAGGTGGTGAATACCAAAAAATATTATTAAAATTGTTAGATGATAATAAATTATCTAATAAAGAATTAGAATGGTTTGGGGATAATAAAAAGGTGGGAAAGCTATCTACGATAGTTAATGAGTTCTATAATTTGTGGAATAAAGGTTGACATGGAACTTCTGCAAGACTAATTATATATTTGAGGAAACTCATTATGTGTTACAAAGGGGAGTAAAAACTCCCCTTTTACTTTTAAAAGTTAAAGTTAACTTTTAGTCTCTTGTATAATTCACGATTAGTGAAGTGCCAAACATGGTAAACAAAATACCAGATAAAATATATACAGATGCAACAGACCAGATAAAATAATCAAAGTAAGTTGCTAAAGAAATAGTGGTCTCTGATGTCTCCAGTATAACAAAAGATACTGGGATAGTGCTGAAACCAAACAAAATTAAACATATTCCAACTATAAGTCTGGAATGATCTATTAAAAAATTAATCATGTGTTACTCCTTTTTGATTAGAAAACCATACAGAGGGTGGTAAAATCTTAGGGTGCAATCATACCCAGAGATATTGTTTCGCCTCTGTATGGCTCTTAAATCAAGATAATTTGGTTAGTTTCTATGTCTTAAATGGTGTATATTGCCATGATGCACATTTTTACCCACCTACAAGAGCGATTACTAATGAGGTAGGGGAACTCATGTATTAGGGAGACATAGCATTGGATAGAGGCACTAACCAGACCTCTCTTAGGAGAGCATCATTCCCCAATTCAAATAAAGATTATATATAAAAAAAGTAGAAATACTATTGCCATGTAAAACCCTAGCATCTCTACAAATAATTTAAGCCATTCAATCAAGTTCATCAAATAACTCCTCTGAATGTCCCTCGTTATTATTCTCTTGATCTGCATAAGGTTTGACAATCTGTATCATCTTATCAAGTCTTTTCATGTAATCCTCTTTATATCCATGAAAAGTAATTTGCTTTTCAACATCAAGTCTTAACTCATACAACATAGTTAATAGTTCAATCATTGGCATAACAAATCTCCTATCTCTCAAAGCTACCAAATGTTTTAATCTGCCAATCATGTATTTCTTTCATACATTCTTCAGTAGATTTCTTTTCCTCTGGAATAAAAACTTTAGTTCTGACCATGTAGTGATCGTCATCAGCTTTCATATCATTGTATGGCATCTTATTAATTAGGGCATCAGTATAATTTTCTTCAACCCATTCTTCTACTGCATTACTAATAACCCATCTGACTTCCTCACAAAATTCCTTTGGAGTATTTTCTTTAGCCAACTGAACACCTTGCTTGTCATCAGATGAACCATGAAAGACCTCTTTTAAAAACCAATTAAATCTTTCTTCATCAAGGGTAAATTCCCCTTTAAATTTTACAGTTAATTTCTTCACTATTAATATCCTCTCTTTATTATGTTTAGTGATTTATTTAAGAGTAAAGCTAACTCTGTAGATTGGTCAGTTCTTTTCTTCATAAGTCTACTGACCTCTTCATTAACTACACCCTCGATCTCTAACATAGCCTCTGACCATGTTAAATCTTTTGGTGGTAAATCCACCCATGTTTTTATTTTATTCATTGCCATCTTCCCACTCCTCTATTCTTGATAACAATCCCTCTGCACATTCACTTCTTCCAAAAAATACTTCTGGTGCATCAGCAATATTTTCTGGTTCTTCTCCATCAGAAATACGAGTTTGTATTTCTTGATATGTATTAACCTCATCAACTAACCAAGATTTAATTCTGCTTATGATTTGTGCTTGGCTATCCAGAGCAGACCTAGTGTTATCTAGTTCTGTCTGTAATGCTTTTATTAAATGTTTAGTCATTTAGTACCCACTTTCTGTTATTCTAATCATTTTATCTACATAAGATTTAAATTCATCTTCAAGTAATGGTCTCTCTCTTATTCCCCAATACATGAAGACAACATTACTAGGCTCTCGTCTCCTAGTAATGTTATGAACAAAATAAATCTCTCCATCATCTGATACCTTGTACTTTGGTGCATAGGTGTAACCTTTATGCATAAAGATATATTTTTCTTTAGCTTTCATGTTAGCACCTATATATCCAGAGCATTGGCAATGCCAGATACAACTCTGCCAGACATAGTTCTTTCAGCTATTGATAAACTCTCATTACAAGCAGTATGGCACTCTCCAAGAGTATCAAACCTATGAGGTGCAAAAGTCCTCTCTGGGTTGTCAAAATTTTGCTTACCCTCTGGGTGTCTTGCCCATTTCTTAGCTTGGTAAGATATCAAAAACAAATCTTGGATTAATGATATCTCTCCATTCTTAGAAGAAACTATATCAGCTTTGTAAACATCAAAACCTTTATCTTTTAATCTTTGTATTGGCTTAGGATTGGCTTTAATAACCATACAAGGTCTGCTTTTATAAATAACAGTAGATAAACCATGTCTGTAAACATTGAGATACCAAAGGCTTGGAACTTCAATAGCGTTATCTTTGTAATAGTCATATTCTTTCTTCTTAACATGAGGCTGAACAACGTAACCATCTCCTTGAATACATGGATTTTCATCTTTGATAACTCTTTTATCTTGTCTTCCATCACTACCATACTTGTCTTTAGATAAACCATCTTGACCAAATACACCTAATCTAACATCTGTTCTCTGGTGTTTTTCTCTCCACCATTCAGAGGCAACCTCTAAGGATATCCTCGCCCATTTTTTAGTAATGTCTGCTTTCTCATGATACTTTTCATCAAGTAAAGAAAATCTTTTAGCAGTAGTTCTATACTGTTTAACAGATGAAACTAAGTCAGCAACAAATTCAAATGACTTTCTTCTGTCATACTCTACATCTTCGTATAAGGATTTTAACTTATCATTAAACTCTGAATTTCTCTTAGGCTTTGAGTAACCATGATAATTGCCATAATTTCCATGTTGACCTTTTTCATAGTAAGTTACTAAGTCAGCCATTTCATCATTAGTAATGCCATAGATTTCTTTAAAGGCAACCAACATCTTTTTATTTTTACTAGCCAGATAATAGTCAAAAGCAGATATACAATGCTTTTTATTTGTATGGTCATCTCTTGTTCTGTATCTGGTTTTCTCTTCATTAACGATAGGGTTTTCAACAACACTATCTCTATAGTCTCGTAAATATTTTACAAAATTATTAAAAGTAAAATTATCTTTTTTCGTAATAGTCATATTATCTCCATGTTTAGATTAATTGAAACCTCTAGAAGTTAAAGTTAACTTCCAGAGGTGTATATAGATTTTAATTTTCGAGCATTACACTATCTTTTCTTTCAAGTTCCTTAGAACATTAGATAGACACGAGCAGTTCCTAATAACTGCAATGTTTTGTCTATCAGACATTGATAAATGTAATCTCTCCTATAGGTGGCTTTTTTGCTCTTAGATTAGTTGATACCCAGAGCAAAGGGTAATCGACATGGCTAGGAAAATTATGAAACTCCATGTCAGTTATACAAACCATACTATCTACATTTACATTATTATCTTCAATGTATTTAAAGATAGGCATAGGGTCTGTACCACCACCACCCTTAGAATTTAAACATTCTATGATATCGCCTCTTTCGTATCTTTCGATATTCTGAACATTGGCATCTCCATAAAATATTGTAACTGAGTTAGGTTGCATATCCTCAGCTATAGCGTTTAACTCTCCCAGAGCGTGTTGCTTTTCTTTGTCTGATACACTTCCAGAGGTATCAACCCAAACTGCAACATCTCCACAAGAAATTTTTAATGTGCTTGGATTGTATATATCCATGCAATGTAACGCTCTTCTATTAGGTCTGCGATAGGTGTAATCTTCTGGCTGATCTCCACCTACAACCCTCCTAATAACTGAAGACCAATCAACTTGCGATCTCTCCATTTCTGTTATGATTTGCTTGATATCGCTAGGCAACTGACCAACATTTTTAGATTGCTGAACTGCCATAGTAACTTCTGCTCTAATCATATTCTCTTCAGCTTTGATCTGTTCTTTTGTCATCTGTTTACCACCAGACATGACTTGACCCCAATTACAAGGCTGAGGCTTAGATTTACCAGATTGATTTAATATCTCGTAAATCTTTTCAGCACTCATACCCTCGTATTCTCTACTATACAATCCATCTTTAGGCATTGTCATACCAGATTTTTTGAGGATAGAATTAATAGCGTAATCAGTTGCAATATTCCAGAGTTCGCTATCTCTATCATTCATTCTAAGATGATGTCTTAAAACTCTGTGCATACCCTCATGGCATCTAACAAAATCCATTTCTTCATCTGTTAAAGTATTACTCCATTCTGGATTATAAAAAATACTTTTACCATCAGTAGCCATTGTCTGAACATCATCTTTAGAGATCATAGGCATCTTAAAAAGGATTGAGGCATAAAATCCCCAACCCTTTTTCTGCTTATCTACCATAAGTCTAACATTAGACCTCGATATTTTGGTTTTGATATCTCGTTCCATTTTCTCTCCTATAAAACGATTTCTCTAATTTTCTCATCAGTAGACAAGTAAACTCTAAGGTCTTTATTCTGTAATAAATCCCTATTCTTGGCTACACTATCTTTAATAAAGAACGCTACAAATTCTCCATCAAATCTTTTTACAAACTTGATAATAGAACCCATGTTGTCGTTATTAACTTTATTAACCAGACCAGATATAGTTGCATATTGAATAGCTATATCTGTAGGCACTTCGATTGTCTCTGGTGCTTTTACAATCTCATCTAAGTCTGGACATTTATCGTGGATATTTAAATGTGTAATCAGACTAGCTGAGGCAGTTTCTCCAATCTGGCAAGATATAGCGTGATATCTAGTATCATCATCTAATTCTTTCCATGA
>CEOC01008394.1_pt1 | contig 57084 bp, 60 predicted proteins | sample 356191 | NCBI WGS metagenome assembly CEOC01 (sample SAMEA2619952, study PRJEB7988) | marine metagenome | biome: marine biome (ENVO:00000447); feature: deep chlorophyll maximum layer (ENVO:xxxxxxxx); material: "saline water (ENVO:00002010), including plankton (ENVO:xxxxxxxx)" | depth 17 m
ATCAACAACTTGAACGTTAGTAAGTTGTACGTCTTTTCCATCTCTTTGTAATATAATAGGTCCATTTTCCATTTGTTTTTTCTTTAATTCTTCAACTTGTTTTGCACGAGTAGCCTCAATTTCTTTGATTTGTTTCAATACATCTGGCTTCATTTCTGGTTTCCCAAAATCATATTTGTTTAATAATTCGTCAATATCTTCCATAAAGAACTGTTTAATAGGTCTTTCACGTTTTTGACGAATGAAATTATTAACAACCTTTCCAGACTCTTTGAAGAAGCGAGGGTCTTGATTTTGTTCGAACATTTTACGCTTATCAAAGGTATTGTGTTCGTGGGAGAATACCAGAATTGTCTTCATAGGGTCTAATTGAACGAATGGGATAGTATAATCTTTCAAGAAAGCCCTTTCTTCTGCAATAGCAGCGTGGTCCTCATATTTAGTTTGTTCCAATAATTCTTTTTTGAAAGCAAATGTTCCTGCGGTAGCGTGGTTGGGTCCATAAGGTCCACATTGTATCATTTTATCCATACCTTTGAAATAGACATAAATTTCACTAGCACCAGCACATAATGCTTTAGGTGTTTTGGTTAGCATATCAACTGCGTGTTCAACACGTTCTGGTGGATAATAATCATCATCATCCATATATACAATAATATCTCCACGGGCGTGACTATGCATAAGGTTTCGCTTCTTTCCTAATGGCATTTTTTCGTCATACTCAAAGTAACGTAGTGTGCGAATATCAGAACCTTGAAATAAATCTTTCACTTTATCATTTCCATCATCAATAATAATCCATTCCATACGAACCTGGGGATAAGTTTGGTTTTTATAACAGTTAATAATGTTATTGATAAACGGACGTCTGTTAAAGGTAGGAGTACATACACTAACTAATGGTAAATGCTGGTAATTTTTTTTCTTTCCCATATAAACAATTATACATAACAATTATTTATATTCTTTATACTTCTTTTGTTTGAGAGGGAATAACCTCATTTATTTTATCCTGCATATGTTGTTTGAAATTTTGGTCATATGTAATTACAATATCAGCTTTTTGTTTATCATAGTCACGTAGGAAAATATTAAAACCATTTTCATCATATAATAGTTTTGTCATAGCAAATACAACAGCAATAGAAACGCCGGCAATAATCATCATAGTGTCTTTAATACGATTCGTTTTAATAGATACTGAATATTCAATCATAGAAGTGATGAATAATAAAACAAATGCGATGATGTGACTGTATTTATAGAGAGCAAATGAAAACGTTTGTAAATAATATGATATGGTTGCTATAAAGGATGGTTTAGGACACGTTGTTTCAAAATCATTATAAGGCTGTTTTACCATATTGTATTCGTGTTCAATATAAGAAACAATCTTTTTATACAATGCGAAGGGTCCTTGAGGGTCCATTTTCAAAATAGGAGCAATTGAATAATAAAGAATAAAGCATGATAGTACTAAACAGAAAATAATGGGTGCTACTAAGAAAACGTATAATAGTAAAGCTAATTGAACTAAAAAGACAAGAATGGGTCCTCCAATAACATGAATATTACTTAAATTGGTCCAGAATTTCATAGCATCTTCGTCGCTTGCCGATGTAATACACGATAAAAAGTAAGCAATAAACAAAATGGTTTGAACGATTGACAAATATGGGTCAGATGGGTCCATTTGGAGACTTTTGGAGACGACTGTTGCCAGGAAACGCGGAATATAATAAACCCCAACAATACATACGATTAACAACAATAAGAACCACATGGTTAGAGGCAAATAAGATTCAACGTAAGAAGGCAATTTTGTGGAAACATACATGAGTGTATCCGACCCGGCAAAAGGATAACGTAGAAACCAATATAGTAGTCCATAAAACCCCTTCAATGTTCCGTCGCTATCTTTCACTTTTCTTGCAAATGAAGGTTCTCCATTATAAAAATCAGGTATCAATGTTTTATTTAATTCCATAATTTTTTGTTTTTCTTCTGCATTTGTATCTTCGTGAATAGGTGTAGGTAATCCAGCAGAATCCCTAAAAAGCATAATTAAGAACCAGTTTAATACAACAAATAGTCCAATAACCACAGCAAAGAACCAATAAACATATTTCTTAATAATATGCGTATCTTTAACTTGTTGTTTATCTTCTTGGTCGGTGCTAGCCATTAAAGAAGCGAACATGTAAAAAACCTTATCAATAGTATCAGCAATAGCGTCAAATCCAGATGATAATGCCGCACCAATCATAGAACACCCATTATCATCACCACCCTCGTATATATCATCAGATTTACTAGTATACATATCATCACTTAAGTTGGCATTAGGAGAACTTTCAATACCTTCACGTAAGGTCTCTGGGTCTGTAGTGTCTTGCAAAAACTCGTTACTCGTTTCATTGTCATTATCACTATCACTATCACTATCAACGTCCTCAACAATAACTTCATTTGAAGATGAGTCTAACACGTCTACCAATGGTTCAATATTTTGAATGTTTATTGTTTTCTTTTTAGGGTTCTTGACTAGTTTGATTTTATTTTTCATGCTTTCAACTTGAAAGTCAATATCATTTTTATTTGCTTTTCTAAATCCCTTCAGTTTCCATTTTTTTGTATCATTTTTATCATAAGGGTTCATAATATAAGTGAGTATCTTATATTATAATGATAATAAAATAGGGTTCAATTTGCGTATTTACTTTGCATACATCATACCAGCTACTCCTCCTACAAATGAAATCACATTATATCGTTCTTCCAATAGTGTCATATTGTAATTGTAATCATACAATCTCCAGTTTGCCTTACGAACACCAACAGGATTACCATCTACATCACAAATTAAGTCAAAACTAGAATTAAGCTCATCTATTGGGGGAACATACGTACTTAGTTCTAATTCAATTGTTTTGAACCGACTTAAGTTGATAGCACCAGAAGGTTGATATTCGGATAAATGCGAATTTAAACAGAAGTTATAACAATATAACCCATCTTTAGCATTACCTTTTGTGCGGTTGTATTTTTCAATGTAGTCATATACACCACGAGTCAATAGGTTTTCACGATAGTCTCCATCTAAAACAATTCCAAATGTTTCTAAAATGTGTTTTCGGTTTTGAACGTTAAAATTCCCTGTAAATGAAAAACCACTGAAAACAAGATTACTTGGATGAACGTTCGGGAAATTACCCTCTACGTCGTCATTACTATATACTTCTGTATTTTGTGGTAATGTTCGGTATGGCCAGTTGGTATAGTTATTCCATTCATTACGTAAATTAACGTCATTGCGTTGAAAGTAAAACATCCAACTAGAAACCATACCACTGGACTCAACTTTAATTTTCTTTGCTCCGGTTATGTTCTCAAAGTTATATTCATGTACGTCTTTTACTAGATAGACATGGTCTTCCCGAGCAAACTTGGTAGCCTCTTCTTTGGATAAAAAGCAATAAGTAGATAATAAATGGACGTCTGCATTCCATGTGGTGGTTTGATTGGTATAATTAGAACTTGTTAAATCAAAAGATGGGGGTGTTTGTAAATACCGGTACATTTGAAAGCGGTTTTCATTGAAATCGGGCTTTACATATGGAAAATTATTTCTGTAATCAAATATATCGCGGACTTGAAACAAATCACGTATGGGTCGTAATGTAACATTAATGCGTATTTCATTATATTGTAGAGCAATAAGTGGGATAGCGCACCCAGGACTCATTGTAAACCACGCACCTAATGGAATATAAATGTTGCGTCCACGAATAGATGGTTCTGAACCATCTGTGTTAGTTGTATACAACGCATTTGGGTATGTATTGATACGGTTATTAGAGTTAGCGGGGTCTTTTAATTCACCGACATTTCCCGTCATTTCATTGAATAGGTTCTTTTTTTCTTCACTAAAGTCACGTTCAACTACAGACGCAATGTAATTCCCACTGTATTTTTGTAAGCTCATATTACCCGATGTAATCTCAACTTCTTGTACCATCATAGCACCGATATTATCAATCCATCGGAATTCATAAGGAGCCCATTCACCGGCTGTTCCGTCTTTATTATCAAATACAGGTTGGTGAATAGGACTATAAATATCGGGTAATGTAACTACAATATAGGTATCCATTAATAATTCAGCATAACGTGGCATTTTGAAACTAAATGTAGAAGATTCATTTAATCGTAATTCACGTTGTCCGTCATAATCAATACGAAATTTTTGTAATCCAAAATTAGTATATTTGCTATAGGTGACATTAAAAAAGGTTTTGGTAGGGTTTCCTGTTAAAATTATGTTATTATTACCAACTGATACAATATTTAGTAATCCGCCAGCCATTTATTATTAAGTTATATAATAACATTATATTTGTTAATTAATAAAATATAATTTTCTAACAATATTGTAAATGAAATATTATCAGTGGATTTTTCTTATTTTGGCTATTATATTAATGTTGTATGTCCATTTTCAAATTGAAACAAAGCGTAGAGTATCGTTATATGGAGGGTGGGATACGAAAGAAGGATTCGCAATTCCGGGGTTTGGCAATACACAAGAAGGAGAAGTAAAGAAAATGAAAAGTAATGAACCGGTAAAGATGGCAAATTTATCAAAAGATTTTACAAATGAGCCATTAAAAGAATACATTATCAAAGGAGCGTATAATTGTGCGGTAAGTGGTAATTATGTAAATAGTGATGCAATTCGTTATGTATTGGAACGAGGTTGTCGTTTTTTGGATTTTGAAGTGTTATACATTGATAGCAAACCAATGGTATCTTACACGCTTGATAAAGAATATGAAATGATTGAAACAGATAATTCATTATTGCTAGATGATGCTTTGTCCGCTGCGATTTCTACAGGGTTTTCACAAAACTCCCCTAATCCAAATGACCCATTATTTATTCATTTACGTGTCAAATCAAAAGATAAAAGTATCTATAAAGATATTGGAAAATCAGTAGATTTTGTGTTGAAAGATTACTTATACAAAGAACAAGTGACGGGCGAGACCAAAATGAATGATGTTATGCGAAAAGTAGTATTGCTATTAGACACTCGCATTGATACAAATTATAAAGAATTTTCTAGATGTGAAGTATCTGACCATACGTGCTATGATGTATCTGACTATGTGAACATTACTAGTGGTACAAGCACACTTTCTATAAAGCAGTATAGTGAAGTGCTGAATGAACAATCAATAGACTTATCACAAGGCGATAATTGCGATTATTGTACTAATGTAAACAAATATAGAATGGCTGTCCCAGATACAGTACAAGGGACAAGTAACCCAGAATTGAAAGAATTATTTATTGACCACGGTATTCAGATAGTTCCATTACAGTTTTATCAGACAGATAAATATTTAGAGCAATATGAAGAATTCTTTAACGAACATAAAAGTGCGTTCGTCCCCTTGTCTCATGCGATTAGTTATTATACAAAAACAGTTATGTAAATTATATATCTATTATATAAGTAGATATATATGCCAAAAATTAAATCAGTAACAAAAAAAAAGAGTGAAGATTCAAAAAAACGACCAGATGTATGCGACCGTTCAATGAATTTTCAAGAATGTGAATTAGCTGTTTTACGTCAAGCGGTAGATGAAAATGAAGAAACCCGTTCGCGTCGTGTTGTATCCAGTGACGAAATTAAACAGATATTAGAAATAGTGGAAACCTTTATCATCAATAAAAAATTGGTTTGCTACGGTGGAACAGCTATTAATAATATTTTACCTAGCTATGCTCAATTTTATGACCGTGACTTGGAGTTACCGGATTATGATTTCTTTTCAGCTAATGCACTAGAAGACGCAAAAGAATTAGCTGATATTTACTACAAAGCAGGATATGAAGACGTAGAGGCAAAATCAGGAGTTCACGAAGGAACCTTTAAGGTTTTTGTAAATTACATCCCAATTGCAGATATCACTGAAATTATTAGCCCATTATTTTCAAAATTACAAGGAGAAGCTATAATGAGAGCGGGTATACTGTATGCCCCACCCAATTATTTGCGTATGGCTATGTTCTTGGAATTATCAAGACCCGAGGGTGATGTTAGTCGTTGGGAAAAGGTATTAAAACGCCTAACACTATTGAATAAATTTTACCCATTAAAAAGTTCTCTATGTGGTCAAATAGACTTTCAAAGAAATATGGCGTCACCAAATAAGGATAAATCAGACATTCTATTTGAAATAATACGCAATAACCTTGTAGACCAAGGAGTAGTATTTTTTGGAGCATATGCTAATAGTATTTACTCACAATACATGCCAAAAAATGTTCAACGAAGATTGAAAAAAGTGCCTGATTTTGAAGTGTTATCTTTGGAAATTGATAGAACTGCTTTAATTTTAAGCGAAGAATTGAAGCGTTCTGGGTTTCAAGATGTTGTTACTAATGAGATTGAAGCTATTGGTGAATTAGTTCCACGCAAAATAGAAGTAATGGTAGGTAAAGAGGTGTTAGCCTATATTTACGAACCGATTGCCTGTCATTCCTATAACACAATCACACTTGGTAAATCAAAAGTAAACATTGCTACAATTGACACGATATTGACCTTTTACTTGAGTTTTTTGTATGTGAATTCTGATGGAGAATATGATTCCGACCGTTTGTTGTGTATGGCACAGTTTTTATTTGATGTACAGGAAAAGAATAGATTAAGTCAAAAAGGGCTGTTAAAACGTTTCAATATGCAGTGTATTGGAAAACAACCTACATTAGAAGAAATGCGTGCTGAAAAAGCTGAAAAGTTCAAAGAATTGAAATCAAAACGTAACAGCAGAGAGTTTGAAAGGTGGTTTTTACGGTATGTTCCTCTACAATTAGATGAATCCCGAGAAGATAGTTCTAAAAGTAAAGAAGTTACACCATCTAAAAAAACTGTTAAGAAAAAACCAAAAACAAAAAAGGCAAACAAGTCTGTTAAGGCAGGTAAAAAAGGCAATGGTGTAATGAGTCGTATTCAAAAATTATTGAAATAATTTGTAAATAGGTGTTATAAAGAATATCTATTTACAGTGTCGCTAGGAAGTGTATAGATTGAATACATGTATAATACAAAATGCTAAACATTATGCTCTTTAATAATAATCCATAGAAGTTAAAATTTCCATCCTCGTTATAGATAGATAGAAAAGATAAATTTTTGAATATATACTGATTAATGATAGGCATTTGGAAAATAAAATAAATAACACCTATTAACAATGGAACTTGGGCTTCTCCTAGTAATGTATCCCAGAATCGGACTTGGTCTTTTTCTTTTTCATGATTATCAAATTCCTTTTTACTGAATTCATAATGTTCGTTTACATAATCGTCAAAATGAACTTTTTTCTGAATGTAATTAGGGTTTGCTTGTTCGTCTTGTATAATTTGTGATGGATTCATTGGAATATCGCGAGAAGGGAGTTGTTGATGGGACAACGCTTGTAGTTCTAACATTTGCTCTTCACTCATATATTGTGTTTGTGGAGGCTGTGGTCGTATCTGTACATTTTGTTGTAATTGGGTTTGCATTCCTTCTTGTGGGTTTATTGGTGGAGCCATTACATCTGGGTTATTTGAGTTACCGTATGGATTAGGATGTACGTTCATTGGCATGTAATTATTTGGTTGTTCTGCCATAGCTTTATTATTGTTTGTATCATTTGATAATGGAAGGTCAGCAATACGTGTTGTAGTTGTTTCCATAAAAACTATATTATACACTAAACTTTTTATGGGGTCCTTTAAAACGCAATCGGGGTAAATTGTTCAAAAGAAGATTCAGCGGAAAAGGGAACCGCTTTCTTTTCGTCGTTACAATCTACACGGTGAGATTTGTAAGTATAACACTTATCTCCTTGCTTAAATACTTTTTCTTCTACATCTTCCAAAATGGGTCCTTCAAAGTTAATACATTTATCACCTTGGCATGCTTCTCTAAATAAACTAGCGAGTCCTAAACCAAGCAAGATTGATATTAATATTTTTCCAGTATCACTATTTAATGCTTTTTTGAAGTTCATATAGAATATGGTGTGATAAAAAAAATTCATAATTATTCAACGACGTTATAACGTGTTAATATTGTGCTGGTATTTCTTTTATTTCACCGGAAGCATCCGCACAATTGATTTCGGTTTGTTCATATTCATAACACCCATCCGCTTTGTCTTTGTATTGCATTTTCTTTACATTATCGGGGCTTGGGTAAATGAATATTTTTCGGGTTTCTGGTTCTAAAATATACACTGCAAAAATTCCAATAGCTAAACTTACCAAGAACACAGGTATGTTGATGTATTTTCCTAACATTATATACATTAGTTTCATATAATGTTTATGCTAATTCGTCCATTCGTCCTTCCAGGGCTTCAATTCTGTCAACAGCAGCACGATTGTTCTGAAGGGATAACCCGACCCTACGTGTGTTTTCATTAATACGGTCGTTATGACTATCAATATCGGTTGTGTTTTTTCTAATGCGTTCATCTAACATTACTTCAGTTTTGTTCATTTCAACACCGCCTTTCATAGTTTTCTTGCGTCTCTTGGTAACATTTTTACGGCAAAACTGACGTTTGGTACCTGAAGCAAATTTACATCCACGGACACGTTTACATTTGGTTTCACTCTTTTTTCTACATAACGATTTGGTGGTGTTTTTCTTTTTACAGTAGCTTTTCTTTTTACCATTGGCATACGTACATTTCCTAGAGGCTTTACAAGCTTCTTTGGTTTTCTTTCTACAATCCATTATATAATAATACAGTATTTTAATACAATATTATTTCGTAACTTTTAATTTTGTTAAACTATTTTTTTTATGCGTTCGCATGATTTTCAATATTCCCAAGTCTAGTTGAAATGTCCTCAATATCTGTGGTATTATTTTCAATAGCATCTTCAGTTAGAGTCCTTAAAGATGTCAAGTCATCACTTATATTGTCTATTTTCTCAAAAACCTCATGAAACATGTTATCGTGTGCTTCTCCGAGGTCATCAATAGCTTTAAGGTGTTTTTTTATTTCATCTACTTTGTCTTGTATAGGATAAACTGGAGCTCCACCCTTCATGATTTTCTTGCGTCTCTTGGTGACATTTTTTCGGCAAAATTTACGCTTGGTTCCAGACGCAAATTTACACCCACGGACACGTTTACATTTGGTTTCATTTTTTTTTCTACATAATGATTTAATGGTGTTCTTTTTTTTACAGTAATTTCTTTTTTTACCGGTAGCATAAGTGCATTTTGTAGATGCTTTACACGCTTCTTTGGTTTTCTTTCTACAATCCATTATACAGTATAAGAACATTATTTCGCAGCTTTCTTCTTTTTGTTCTTATTTTTGGATTTCTTGGGTTTTTTTGCTAAATCTGTTTTTGCTCTTGTGCCGCCGTTCTCTTCTTCTGCGAGGATGTCTTTTAATAGGTCTGGGTGGATGAACGAACGTTCTTGGACGTCCCCAGAAGTGGATTTGAATACTAATTCATTCAACTTGGAAGTTTCTTCAACAGAATACTTTGACGCTAATTCCTTTTGAATACGGATACGCTCTTGTAATTCTTTTTCTTGTTGGATTTTTTGAAGTTCAGATTGTTTCTTCTTTAGTTCATTGCGTTTTAATACACTTTCACGTTGTGACATTTGCTTTGTCAAACGGTCAATCGCATTCATATCTAACTTCATATTTTTACCTAATCCACCGGCAACCTGCTTTAACATATCGTTCAACCCTTGTTCGCCTCCCATTTCCCTCATTTGGCTCAACATGGTTTGTGCTTCACGCATCATCTCATCCTTTGAAATCTCACCACTAGCCATTTTTGATTCTAATTTGGAACTAACTTTCTTCATTAAATCCATAATCTTGGCGGGGTTTTTCATTAGTTTCTGGATAATCTTTGTAGGATTGCCACTAGCATTTTCTTGGTCTTCTTCGTCAAAGACGTCTGTGAAATCGTTAGCCAACTCATCCGCCATTTCCTTTGCTAGTGCTCCAATTTTACCATTAAACAATCTGGATAAGTGGTCTTGAATAGAACCTAAATTAGGCATAGCACCGGAAAAACCAGGAATAGACCCACCTTCAGATTTCTCGTTAGAACCATTATCTTCACCTTGTGTAGATTCTTCTGATGCTTCTTTCGCATCCATATTTTCAAAGAAACTACTGATTCCTTGCATTGTTTCAGACAGTTTATTTTGTAGTTCAGATTCGTCAATACCTTCAAACATGTTACCAATATCCCCAAAAGAAGATTTGTCTTCTACGTTCTCAATAACGCTTAAAAGCAGTAATTGTAAATATTTCCATAAAGTTTGTTTGGTTTTTTCTGAAACGTCTTCACACGTAAAAAATATTTGAAAATCAATGTGTGGTAAAAAATGCGTATTCGTGTTATCAGAAAAAATGTCTTCGTTTTGGTACAAAATATCAAAGAATCGTTCTGGGAAAAATTTAACACAATAGTCAAAGACAGAGGGTAAGAATTTTTCTTCAAAGCTATCTTGTTTGTAAAAAGCAAGCAATGTATTAAACTCTGGAAAAGTGTTGTCTAAGTCGTTAATTAAGTCTCTTATAATTGGATAAAAGTTTTCAGGGATAGATTTACTCATTTATATATATACCCTATGGTATTTGTTTATCCTTTTTGATACATAATTATTTTATTTGTATACGTCTTATTTTACGTCTAGATTCAAAATAGTTATATTGATCAACGATTTCACGTTTGGATGGTCTAATAGGGAATGCCAAATATGAAACTGTAGTTCGCCTTAACACAGGACGACATAAACAACTGAACGGAGATTTCCGACACGCAGAACAGGATTTAAATAAATTGTCCATCAATAAATTATAATTTTTACTATACAATATGTAAATCAATTTTTTCCTAAACCATAAAAATTCTAGGATATGTTTCAAATCATAACTAATGTGTTCCAAAATATAATATTGTATGTGTATATAGAGCATGGATGAAACGCATATTGTAAACATAAATAAACTAAAACATAATTTTCAGTCTCTTTTGAAACTACAAAAGAATATAACTGACGTGAGAACAACAGCACACAAAAAATTACAAGAGTGTAAGCAAGTGTATAATGACCTTTCAAAAAAAAATAATAAGAAGGTATTGTTATTTTGTTTAGATGCGTTCTTTTTTCAATACAAGACTTTTACCCTTGAAATGGAACATTTAGATAAGTTTAGGGCATTACTCAATAATCGTGTTTACTGTGATTATTACAAATTAAATCAATTGATTGTAGAGTTCATTCAAAAAAATAAAGCAGAGTTAGATATTGAGGAAACACAAACAAAAAGTTTTCCAGCATACAAGGAATTAGAACCTTTTCAACAATATAAGCCTGAAGATATACGTGATATTCATGAAAATATTTTATTTTTATTAAATAATCTTTATAACAAGTGCCAGGATAAGTATAAAGAGCGAGACGCATATAACGACAAACATCAAGTAGGCTTCACTATTTCAAATTTGATAAATACTCTAACATATGAAATAAATATTTTACTACAACAAATTCGTTTATATATTGATTATTTGGCATTCTTTCATATTTCCCAAAAGAAACAAATGAAAAGGTTGTCTATGAAGTTTAGTGAATTCTATGATGATATGGAGGCAAACTTACAATGCACGACTACCTATACTATTGATGATATTGAAGAGGTAGATGATACATTATCTTCAACTTACGAGGAGAAAGATTTTAATGGGACTGAAGGGGTACATCAATGGGACTGTGATAATATGCCATTTGATGTTGCATTAGATGTACCGGCAAATACTCCAATTAATACTCCAGTGAATACACCTGTGATTGGTGCTATTCCGAATAAAGAAATTGTTTCAGAAGCATCAAGTAATACCCTGGATGAATGTGATGTTATATCTCAAGACGACTCCAAAGAAAGTATAGATAATACATAATGCCATTTATAAGTATTCAATAAAAAAATCATTATTCAAAATGCGTTCAAAAAAAATTAGAACATATTATATACAATAAATATAATATGTCACCACAAAAAGAAGAAACGATGGAAAATCAAGAAGGTGAGAAACAACGTAGAACTAGCGTGAGTAAAGAGTATTCAGAGGGTGAAGGTAATCAAAAAGGAGATAGTGAATCTGAACAAACACCATTTTTAGAATGGTCAAAGGAAAACGAAGATATTTTGGCTGAATGGTGTGATGTGGCACAATGTTATAAGTGGTTGAACCTGAAGGCACATCAAAAATATTCACGGCTACACGCATGGTTTACAATACCGGCTATTACCTTATCCACTATAACAGGAACGGCTGCGTTCGCACAAACAAGTTTACCTGTGAGTATGCAGTCATACGCACCTATGGTTATTGGAACTATTAACATTATGATAGGTATCTTGACTACAGTCCAACAGTACTTGAAGATATCCGAGTTGAATGAGGCTCATCGTGTAGCAGGTATATCTTGGGATAAATTTGCTCGTAATATTCGTATTGAGTTAGCAAAAAAACTTGATGAACGTATAGACGCAGGGCATATGCTAAAAATATGCCGACAAGAGTTTGACCGTTTAATGGAAACCAGTCCTATGATTCCAGAAAAGATTGTTCTTGAATTCCAAAAAGTATTTGGAGATAAGGAAATTAAGAAACCTGATATTATTGGTGATTCTATTGTAAGTGTAAATGAGATTCGTAGTAATTGGTATGAAGTATTAAATAATGACAATGAGAACGCAAAGGCAATGAATAAAGAGTTACAACAAATGGCTGCCAAAAATAAAGATGAGTTTATTCGTAAACAAAATGATAAAATGCAAGAAATGCAAAAACTATTAGATGAACGACTTGCGAATGAACAAAAAGAGTTACTTGAAAAAGAACACCAAAGTAATAAAGCTCAAGAAGCTTTGCGTATGCGAATAGAATCTAAAAATAGACAAATAGAAAAAATAAATAAATATATTCATGAATTTGAACTCTTATATGAACGTAAACCAGAAGGACACGAAATTCAATTACATGTTCAACAAAATATGAAAAATGAAGTTGAAACAGATACATTAGACGAATTCTTATTTGAATATTCGGTATAACACGTTTTACAATATACTTGAAAATAATTAAGTATATTGTATGACCTTATAATGGTAGCAAGTAAAATAAAGTATCTTTTTGGATTATAATATAGTTATTTTCTTTTTTTTCATGACAAACCATGTTGTAATTATTTAATATATCTGCATCATCTGTTGTTAATTCATCTTCAAGTACATTAACTGCTTTATTTGTGAAAATGACTGCTCGTTTCGCTTTTGTTGAATTAGTTGTATTGTTTATCTGTTTGGATGTAAATAAATATATATCATCAAAAAAGGGTATGCTGGTTGTATTTACAAATGAATCCACACTGAATGGTTTTGTGTTTTCTTCAAAATATTGTGTAGAATATGAATCTTCAGTGTAGTTTGCGAGATAACATACCTTCGGCACTTCAATTAATTTATTATTTGATAGTAGTTTGGTGGACTCTGGTATTTGCGTAAATAAGTCTGTTGTAAAATCTTTTACTGTTCCATTATATACATTCTTTTGGTTTGATAACTCATCAATAGTAGCCCAATGGTTATTATTCTCATATAATTCGTAATGTTCAAAAAAGAAATATACAACATTGGTTGTCTTAATAAACCCTTTATAATTATTTTCTGATGGTTCTTCTGGTAGCCCGGTAATAGATGAATAAGACTTCTGGATTTCACTTGTAAGTGTGATACCATCCTCGCTTACCTCTGTGTTATTATCAGAATCAGATTTAGAACTATCATCGTTATCTGATTCAGTATCTTTTTCATTTTTATTAGCTACTCCCAAGAATTGCTCCAATATTTGTTCTATAAATGTTTTTTCATTCTCTGGATTAGAAATGTAATTGTTATCAAAAATTTCTTCTTTATTAACATCCATTTCTGGAAACCCATATTTACCCTTTGTTTCTTCTATATGAAAAAGTAAAAAGGGCTTGTAACTATCCTTTTGAATGTGATAAGAAACCAATAGAAAAGGTAAATTTTTCATTTTATTATCAATACCAGACTCTTTATTTAACAGTGACGTTATATCATAAGATATGTTATTTGTTAAGTCAGTCTTTGTATCAATCGCTGGAGGCGGACTAATATCAGTAGCAATTGATGAATTATCTTTCTGGTTTGAATAAATAGGAGTAATAGAATTTAATTGTTTTATTTCTTTTTCTGACAATGACGACATATTATATATATACAATTGGATTTTAAATAGTTCTACACTAAATTAGAAATATATTGTTGATTTAGTAATAGAAAAAACTATCCTTATAATGTAAATGGATATAGACAATCATATTCCTATTGCTAATTATATTTTTGTTACAATTACTGCCGGGGTGCTTGCATATGTAACTGCTATGAGTGAAAATGTGGATGAAACAGATGAAATGCCGCCGGAGTATGCTGATAATCAAGAAGATTCTGATATATCTGATGATATACAACCCGCTGATGATGAAAATCAAAATCAAAATGAAAATGAAAATGAAAGTGATAATAATAATAGTTTTGTATCATCTTTTGGAGCGGCTACAACAGGTTTCTTTGCCGGATTAGGAGCTACAAATAAAGAAGAGAAAGAAGAAGAAAAAGAAGAAAAGGAAGAAAAGGAAGAAAAAGAAGAGTCAATTTGTGATGATATACCATCATTGGATACAAAGCAGTTAGAAGATGGAAGTGAAATACAGCCAACGCAAGACTCGCCTGATATCAGTGAGTTAAAAGAGAGTGAATTAGGACAACCGCCAATAGAACAACAAGGCACGGTAAAATCTGAATCCATAGCAGAATTAGATTCCAATGTTAAAGATAATGATGATTCACTGAATGTTATTAAGAAAGAGCCTATTAATGGAGGAACAAAGAGCACACGGCGACGTACAAAATCAAAGAAATTAAACAAATCAAAGAGAACAACAAATTAAAAATTGAAATGTAATTAACTCTAATTGTAAAAACACAAAACAAATACAAAATAATAATATAGTATATACATTATTATTTATTCGTAACAACAATGTCAAATAGGGTTCATTCAATTGAATATAATGATTTGGAAAACAATCTATGTCAACTTCAATGGAACTCTCTTTATGTATCCATTGGTGGTAAGTGGAACCAAGACCGTGTAAATAGTAGTAAAATACCAACCTCAAATGCGTGTTTACAAATGGTTCCTCGTTTTATAAGTACAATACTAGAAGATTGTAGTAATAAAACCATGGTTATTGTATTTGACGACTTTTCACAAAAAACAAATAAAAATCACAATATTGATATTATTCAAACTATTATTCAGAATAAACCGCATTTACATGTTTATCTTGTAAATAAACTCTTGTCATCACAAGTATTCAATGAATTTTGGGAATTTACCCAACCATTGTTATACAAACGGGGTGTGCCTCAATCAAGATTTAGCATTGTAAATTATGTAAAATATATGAATGTGCCAAATCTACAAGAAAAACAAAATACAAATATATCCTCTTTTATTTACAATGAGGTCAAAGATGACCCAAAATATTGTGATTGCCTTTATGAATGGTTAGGGTATAGTCCTTATTTATACAACTATATATGTAATTACAAAATAATACACACAAAACATTTGTATTACGGATTAGATGGGTTGAACCGAATATTAGACAATTACCATAAGTGTGGTTACATAAGTGAATATATACAAATTAACAATTTGAATGTTATTGGTGTATTAAATCATTTGAAACCATTGGATACAGATTTACCTACTCCCGCTTCATTACACGTTGAAATAGACTCTTCTATGAATAGGGATATAGTAGTCTAATTATTAATCCAATAATTCCATACACCTGTCAAAAAAATCTCCTACATGGGCTTCATTTGCTCCAAATACTACATCGTCTGGTGTATAATGGTCATTACCTTTTACATAGCATAATAGTGTTGGAATATGTGGGACGATTTTTTTTGCTTTCAAAAACGCATACACATCGATACTATCATCTACATCAATAATAACTGGTTGCACATTTTCTGGTAAAGAAGAAAACTTTTCGTGGATAAACCCTTCAATTTGTTTACACGGACCGCACCATTCCGCACCGAATTTAATGATTATTAAACCAGGATTTTCTTTTAGGGCTTCTAAAAAGCGTTGTCTGTTTTCAAAAGAACGAATGATTTCTCGTGGCATTGTATTAGTATATAAATATCTTTCTATACTATTGTCGTGTATTTATTATTGATTGGTAAAAAATACATATACAAAATATATTGTATGTGTATACAATGGAAAGTCATAATTTAAATATTCATATGTACTCACTACGAGAAGTGCTGGATTTATTTCATTTATCAACCACTATAACAGAAGAAGATTTAAAACGGGCAAAGAAACAAGTATTAATGACACATCCTGATAAATCTAAATTATCTGCGGAGTATTTTTTCTTTTTTAAAAAGGCATTTGAGATAGTTGTACGTTTGTATGAACAACAACAAAAAGAGTATCAAGAGGTAAAACACAAAGATTATGAGGCAGATAGTCTATATCAAACGGATAAATCAATTAATAAACAAGTTTCTAAAAATCTACAAGATATGAGTAAATCACAGTTTGGAAAACAATTCAATAGTTTGTTTGAAGAGAATATGTCTAAAAAGATAGATGAAAGTAGAAATGATTGGTTCAAAAGTGACGAACCTACCTATGAAGTACAAAAGAATGTAAATCAAAATTCAATGGGAGAAGCATTACAGAATGTGCGAACCAATCAAAACGCTATTGTCCGTTATAATGGAATACAAGTATTAAATTCCAAAACAGGTGCTGATTCCTTGTATGAAGATGAAAATGATGAAGTGTATGCAGAGTGTGACCCGTTTAGTAAATTAAAATTTGATGACCTACGAAAAGTTCATAAGGACCAAACTATTTTTTCAGTCAGTGAAAAGGACTATGAAAATGTGCCCAAATATAATTCAATGGACCATTATGTAAGAGCACGTGATAGTCAGCCAATGGACCCGTTAGAAAAACAAGAAGCAGAACAGTTATTGGCAAACCAGAATAATCAATATAGAGAACGAATATTACAAAAGGAATACGAATCCCTTTTGGAAACAAAGAAGTATGAAGAGAAAAATAAAAGTGTTTTGTCCAAGTTTTTACGCATTATGAATTAAAATATTATTTATTATTGTGAAGCATTGGTATTTTTTGAATTTGTTGTTGCTGCTGCTGTTGTTGCTGTAATTGTTGAGCAACAACCCATTTTTTATCTAAATCTAGCATTAGCCAGTCATATTTTGTTTGTTTTTTTTCTATATCGCTATAATCTTCACGTTGTATTACGGTTGGTGGAGTAATCATATACCAAAAATATCCACTTTGTAGTCTCTTCCAATATATATCAAGTGCGTATTGTTTACCATTCCCTGTTTTCATTAGCATTTCAGCACTTTCTTGAAAGTTGTGTAAGAAAATATCATACATCCGCTTTCTTACTACATATCCTGTTGTAGTCTGGCAATTGAATGTACGAATACAGAAATCTGACACTTTTGTATATGGTGGAAGGTTGTTTCCTCCAATAATAAGAACATCCCAGTCAATATCAGTACTTTTTTCAAACTTTGATACTGAATCGTTAAATATTTCTGGCTTTGTAAATGTAATGTCGTCTTCACAAATGAAGACGTGTGAATAATCACGGGCTTTTGCCATCCGGATACATTTGATATGGCTCATAGTACATCCTAGTGCACCATTTTCATTCTTAATCGCATCTACCCGTTCACCAGTTATATTCATTTTTTTTAATTCATTTTCTACATGTTCTAGTCGGTCTGTGCGGTGTGCTAAATTAATAAAGAGTGTGTGCTCAAATAACTTCATTATAATTAACAATGATGAAGTTATTATATTGTTTTATCTATTTATTACTACGTTTTTTAATATTCTTTTTATTCCTTGTTCTTCTTTTTCTTTTACCACCACTTTTTCCGCCTTTTCTACTTCTTTTTTTTGGTGCGGGTGGCAATTCTCCTATTTTTCCTCTATGTCCCATAGAGGGGGTGTGGAGAATTGTTCCTTCGTAATATGGTGCGGCTCTATCAATAATATCACCAATATCTTCGAAAGGAGGCAAAGGTTGAGCTCTGTCAAACATGGTTACATATCTTCCTGTGATATTATTGCCATACATATCATAAATAGGTTCACTCCAATTGTTCTGTTCTAGTAGTTCCTCATCTTCGTTAGTAAACGGAACGATTATGTATGGATTAATTACTTTCATACCATTTTGGTCAAGGACAATTCTATCAGCAGGGACTCTTTTGTATTTTATAGCCTCTTGTTGTATTTTATACAATTCTTGTAAGTGTGCTAATTCATCTTCTGAATATTCACCACGGACCAATTTACCTTCATTGATTGTAGGAACATCTCCATCAATCCTTCTTGGAGAATTAATAGGCGTTGTAGGTGCTTCTTCTTTCATATTTCCATCATTGTTATTCATTATATATTATATTATTACAAAAAATTGTTACATCATGCTAAATATTATGAAAATCTATATCTTGATTCTATTCCGCTAATTCCTCTTTATTTGTATTGATAATAGTGTTTTCTTCTGGAATAATGGATAGAGACGAATAGGATAGCTCTTTATTATCATTTGTTTGTGATTGACTGAATTGTTTCATTTGTGTTTTCAATAATACTACTTCTTGTTGTAATGTTTCAATAATATTTGTCAAGTTGTCTATTTTTTTATCCATTTCTTCTTGTGCTGAATGTTGTTGTGGATTTAATTGTGGTGTTAATTGTGGCTGTAAAGATTCAATTGATTTTTTACGGTCATCCATATGTTGCTTTATTAACGCATCCATATCTGTGATGGGTGTATCCTCACTTGATTCTTGAAACTGGATTGGCTTGGGGACTTCTTTACGTACCATAGAATCATATTCCTCTTTTTTGCGTTCAAATTCAGATTTGTATATTTGTTCACGATTATTCTCCACAATAGGTGGTGTTTGAATGAATTGCCCGTCTTTATTTGTAGGAGATGATTGTCCTTGTGCATTATTTCCATTCATTTGATAAATAGATTGAATCATGAAGCGAATTACCGTTTTGTTAAGGTCGTGTAGTTGCGTATTAGTCAATTGAATATCTTTATTTTGGGTATAAAATCGTTCTATGATTGAACGAAACCATTCTTCCTTTGTTGTACTACGTTGTACTGAAAAGTAGGTGTTAACTAGTGGATTGGTGCAAATTATATCCCACATAAGTTTCTGGTTCTGGGTCGTTACGAATGATGACATAAATATGTATTACACTATTACATATTTATTTCTTTTTACCGTTTTTTACAATTTTACTTTTTGTTTTGTGATTTGTATTTTTCTTTCCTTTTGTTTTACGATGTTGTTTCTTGGAACGTTTTTTGTGTGTTTTCATTCTCTTTGAGACCTGTTTTTTCTTGTGTCTGTTGCCGCCTTCAGGTCCTATTACCTTCATTAGTTCTCCAACTTTGTATTCCTGTCCGTTTTGTATTTTTTCATATGGTTCATCCATATCTGCTTCTGTAGGCATATATAAGGAGTATTCGTGGATTGTTTGGCGTATTTTTGGAAAAGATTCCTGTATTTCTTTTTCCAATAGCTTTCTTGTTTCTTCTGAATTTGGCTTATCTTCATCACTTGCTTTCTGAAAGTTGGAATGGTCGGAAACAAGAGATGCACTTGTGAATAATCCGTGTAACATTTCCTCTACACCGTCCATTGGACGAGTCCCACTATTACCATTCATGCTTAAGATAACATCTGCGACACCAACGGAACCTTCATCTTTCGGGGCAAAGGTTTTGGGAACAATTGTTAATGTAATGGTTCCTTTGTTTGTTTTGTAGTCTCTTTCAAGTGTTTCATTTAATTTCTTAAAATCTATAGAATCGTTATCTGACATATTCCTATTATATATCTATATTTTTATTGAAATACACATTGCGTAAATAAATCATGTCTTTATCTGGAACCCGTGTTTTTGTAAAGTAATTAATTCGGGAATCATATACACTTTCCTTATCTTTCAACTTACGACGACAATGTTCCGTAGGTATTAGCATAGTAATTAAGAAATGTAATACGTACATACCACATTCAGTACTAGTATTTTGATGGGTTTTCTTATTAATGATTACGTTGAAAGAAGGTTCCTGTTGTTTTACTCTATTAATGAATTTCTGAATTTCCGGTTTAACTGTTTTACTATAATCTGCCTGACTATCAAAAAACATAAGAAACTTTTCTTTCAAATCTATGAATAAAGCAACCCAATGAGTTCCATTTCCTGTATGAACGTCATAGTTTATGATAATACCTAATTTATCGATACCAGGATTTTCTGATAGGTAATTATGATAGTTAAACTTACATAAAACCTCTTCTACACAACCACCATAATAACTGTGTTGCTTATCAAAATCAATAGTGGTAGGTCCAATTAGCCTAAAATTACTGTATTTCTTTTCGTATTGTTGTAGTACTTTTTCAATATCATGGTTTGTTAGCCATTTATTTGGGTTTTCATTCCAATCAGGAGGTTGAATTGGACGGTATAGTTCTTTTATTAAACGATTACGTAACGTATCATCAGTAATGATTTGTAACCAACAATCTTCACGACGACATTTTGTATGTTGATTCATTCGTAAACGTAAAGCATCCATTATGTCATTTACATCATCAATCTCTGTGTCAATACTATATTTTGGAAATGTCTTATTAAATTCAGTGCGAAGTAAATGTATGTCTTCTTTTCTAAAGCAAGTTTTCCCTTTACGTAGAGAAATAGGAACAATCTTGGGGTTACAGTTTACTTTCATTAATTTTCTTGTTTGGCTTGACTTCTTATTCGTTGCTTTCTTCTTTGGTGTTTTACTCTTTGGCTTTTCTACAATCTCGTTTTTATGTGATGGCATAATAATTTATAATAAGAATCTTACTTATATTATAAATATATAAAATTCATTTTGTTAGTTCTTCTTTGTAATAGATTTCCCCCATACAGACTGGTTTAGAATATCCATTTTAGCGTGGTCTCTTTCAGACAGTTCAGTTGTTTCGTTGTCGATTTCTCCAAACATTACTTGGTCATCGTCGTAATGGGATTCATATTTAGAAGACATTGTATTTTCATTTTCAATATCTTTCATTTTGAAATGACGAATTAAACATTTACTGTATTGTTCAAACATGTTGTTTACATCATTACTGATTGGGTCATTATGGTCATTTAGAAGATGAGTAGTTAAATCCAATATTCGGGACCTATAAATAGATAGGTTTTCACTGTATTCCATATCTTTATAATGTCCTGTAGTGTCTTTCGTTTCCTTGTACTTTTGGTATTGCTGTTTATTCATTAGTAATTCCAAAGTCATTTGGTCTATAAATGGGTTTGGTTCCATTTCATTATCACTGACTTCATTTGAAGAGCAATCCATATCCAATATATCATACATAGAAAAATAATTCTATTAACAAACAAAAATATAATTGTATAGTATACAATGAGTAGTTCAATCGTAGGAGGACCCAGAACAGGACATTTTAATAGAAGTGGCGAACAAGTTGTAAGCCGTAGAATTGTTACGAAATCATGGAACACTATAAACGCTCAAGATAGTATCAATGGTAATAACCGTGTGATTACTCCATTCCGTGCTGTAAACAATAACGGTGATTATTTAGCTCGTAAAAACTATACTTGTGGTGGACCAAACCCAACCAGTGCAAGCAAACCTGGTTTGAAATCTCGTATTGGTCATATTTTGTCTTCGTGTGACAATTCTGGTGTTGCCGGAAGTTCCACAAACGTTAAATTCGTTCCTGATTCATCTGATTATATTAAATATAAGAAACTTACCAGCGCTAACAAAAACTATAATGATACCAGTGCTGGCGGTGATGACCATAACGGTTCTTACACTTATTTAATGAGAGTACGCCGTTAAAAGAAATAGGATGATTTGATTTCTAAACATATGATATATAGAATCATATGTTTTTCACAAGACAAAATATCAATAACGGACGATTAGAATTTACGAATGCTATGCCAATGAAAGATAGCACTTCTACAAATGAATCTTCTTTTAGCAACGCTCGTAAAACGTATTTAGAAATAACCCCTACCCATAAGCTGGATAGGTATGATGGAAACCGTGATGCGTCTAGTGTAATGGAACGCAAAAAAGCCCAAGCTACTGGTAAAGGAACTTATAATACAAATGGAACATCCCAGTCATTCTTGAGCCCTGGTGACAAAAATGTTGTAAATCGTGCTTTACGTAAGACACGTAGTGCGGGAGCAGTTGCTCCTGCAAAGAAAGGCGGTGTTGCTTCTATGTTTTAAGGTCTCAAAGGTCTCAAACTACAAAACAAACCGTGGTAAAAATATAAAATTGTTAACTGTGTATTACATTCAAAGTCTGAATCCGTGAAAAGAAAAAATAATTCGCAAAAAGAGACCTTTTTGTTTAGGGATAATATCCACATGATATATATAGAACATGTACGCTTACTTTGCTGAATTTATTGGTGCTGTATTCTTTATGTATATCATTTTGGCTACTGGAAATCCATTAGCAATTGGTGGTGCATTGGCACTAGCGATTTTGGTAGCATCCCCTATTTCTGGAGGTCATATTAACCCTGCTGTTTCCATTGCAATGACTTCTGCAGGTAAGTTGCCTATGAGTGATTTACTACCTTATTGCGTTTCCCAAATCCTCGGTGCTCTTGTAGCATTGGAAATCTTCAAACGTCAACAAGGCCAAGGAAACAGAGCAGAAGGTTCTCAATAATTAACTATTTAGACTTTAAAATATAAAATACATTCAACCCTGATTGTATTTTATCGCTGCTTTGATAATAATTTATACATAATGAACAACCCTACTACAGAAAGAGACCCAACATATAGATTAGTCATAATATCCATAGATTGTTTATTTTTACATTTCTTTTGTTCGGGTTTATCATTATTTGTTTCGCTCTGAACAGGTGCTTGTGCTTCACCCATAAGCACATAATATTGGTTTTCATCGTTAGCTTCAATAACAACGTTAGATGACTTTTCTTGTGTGCTATGAAAAGTCTTATAATTGTTTTCCTTTGTGTATCCACTAAACATTTTCTATAAAATATAGAAAGAAGTTATTATACAGAATATATACTTGCTTTATGTGTGGTATATTTGGTCTATTAAATTATACTGGGTATGAATTAACAAAGGAACTAGTGGACGAATCCTTTCAAAAAGGTTCTACTCGTGGTCCTGAATTCTCTATTTTGAAAACGGTAATGATAAAAACTTTGTTTGGGTTTCACAGATTAGCGATTAATGGATTAAATAAAGAATCAAATCAACCTCTAATTGTAAATGATGTAGCACTGATTTGTAATGGTGAGATTTATAATTACAATGAACTTGTTCAGCATTTGATAGATGATAGTTTTCAAAGTAGCGACGATGAAGATGAATTTCTAATGACTACCCAGTCTGATTGCGAAGTCATCATTCACCTTTATATTCGTTATGGCATAGAAGCTACATTGAATATGCTTGATGGTGAATTCGCATTTGCCCTTATGGATGGGCGTATTCAAAATGATGAAGCAAAATTATTCATTGCACGTGACCCATATGGTGTGCGTCCTTTATTTGTAATGTATCCTAAAGATGGAATGAAGAAAAGAAGGAATCTATTAGGATTTGCTAGTGAACAGAAAATGTTAGTGGACTTGAAGGAAAACATGAATAGCACGAATCAGCATAGTCAAAGTGATTACATTATAAAACCTTTTATACCTGGTCATTATTCGCATTACACATTACCAATAGTTGCTATTACTGACTGGGAATACAAAAACACTATTACCTATAATACAATGGTTTACTCAAGTGACTTCACACGAATTGTATCATTACAAAAAGATTATTCACAAGTCATTCGTGAACATATGTTAGATGCTGTTCGTAAACGAGTTGATAACGCACAGCGACCAATTGCGTGTTTATTATCTGGCGGACTAGATAGCTCTTTGGTTACGTCACTAGTAAATGAATTACATAAAGAAAAATTTGGGAAACCCGTAGAAACATTCAGTATTGGACTTGAAGGGTCAAATGATTTACATTACACGCGGATAGCAGCTGATTATTTGGAAACAAATCATACACAGATTATTATTAATGAGGAAGATTTTGTAAGTGCCATTCCTCATGTAATATACGATATTGAGAGTTATGATACAACCACAGTTCGTGCAAGTATTGGAAATTGGTTAGTGAGTAAATATATATCTGAAAATAGTAACGCCAAGGTGGTTTTCAATGGAGATGGAGCAGATGAGTTAATGGGTGGATACTTATATATGAGGATGGCAGATAATGGTTTGGAATTCCATAGCGAATGTCGCCGTTTATTGAAGGAAATACACTATTTTGATGTGCTACGTTCAGACCGTTCTATCTCAAGTTACGGATTAGAAGCCAGAACACCATTTTTAGACCGTAGTTTTGTCCAAATGTATCTAAATTTACCTATTATGGTTCGTTTTCAACCGTGGAGAATAGAAAAATATCTAATACGTGATGCTTTTCGTCCAGATAAATATAAAAACGCCTCTGGTAAAGCAGTTTTACCAGAGTCTATATTATCAAGGCGTAAGGAAGCGTTTAGTGACGGGGTTACGTCAGTGGAACGCACTACCAAGGATGTAATAAACGATTTTGTTACGAGAGAATTAGACGCATTGAAACTGTTTTCGGACTGTATTGAAGTTCCACTTAATGAAACAAGTTGGATAGAAATGGCCCTGTCAATAGACCCTGTAATGAGAGAACTTCAAGAACATAATTTACCAAAGACGAAAGAACAATATTATTATCGTCGCATTTTTGAACAACATTATTCCGGACAAGGAAAAACTATACCGCATTTTTGGATGCCGCGGTATGTAGAAGCTACTGATTCCAGCGCACGCACATTGGAATTATATAATGAGTAATCATTTATTTTGTTTGATATATTTATATGCTATCAAACAAAGTTTTTGATTTAGTCAAACGGAAAATTCCCAAGATTTCATCTACAGAGTTGATAGCTTTACGAAGTGGAAACACTTCAATTGATAGGGAAATCTTATCTGGTAGAGTAAAGTTCCCACCCAAGAGTCATTATACACCCAAATTACCTAGTGATATGGTTAGCAAATTACTAGATTCTTACGATAATACAAGTGTTTATCCAAACGATAATGACGACCAGTGGACTAAATATCTTGCAAAAAATAAATTTTTCAGTTTCTTAATTGATGAAAAATATGGAGGAATAAAATTAAGTGTAAATGAAATGTCTGATGTTCTTACAAAGATAGCAAGTGCTGAACCAGCTCTAGGGGTTGTAACAATGGTTCCTAATTCATTGGGACCAGGTGAATTACTTACACATTACGGCACTGAAGAACAAAAAAATAAATATCTTCCGGGATTAGCAGATGGCACATATATACCTTGTTTTGGTTTAACTGGACCAAATAATGGTTCTGATGCTACTGGGAGTATAGATGAAGGCGAAGTAATAGAAAAGGATGGGAAATTACAAATCCGTGTAAAAGTTAATAAACGATACATAACTCTAGCTCCTGTTGCAAACTTAATGGGTATTGCATTCAATTTGAAAGACCCCAATAACTTACTACCTAATAAGAAAAGTGGTATTACATTAGCCCTCTTGGAAAGAAACCACGAAGGTTTAATCCAGAATACATATCATAATCCATTAAACGCTGGATTTCCAAATGGCACCATTAAAGGCGAGTTTTTTATAGAACCAGAACAGGTTATAGGAGGGAGTGATTGTGTTGGTGAAGGGTGGAAGATGTTAATGGATTGTTTATCTGCTGGTAGAGGCATAAGTTTACCTGCTACTGCCAATGCAAGCAGTAAAGTAGCAACATTTGGAATCTTGAATTACATAAAAGTAAGGAAACAGTTCAAAATGCCACTAGGAAATATGGAAGCCATACAAGAGAAGGTAAATAAAATGGTATTAGATACTTGGGTTATTCAATCATCAATTGAGCTAACAAATACTATATTAGATAATGGTAACAGTCCTGCTGTATTAAGTGCTATAATGAAACAGCAAACCACTGAAAGGGGAAGAAATGTATTAAATCACGCTATGGATATACACGCCGGAGGAGCGATTTGTTTGGGATACAGTAACTTTTTGGAGAAATTCTATAGGGCGGCACCAATTGGTATCACTGTGGAAGGTTCCAATACTTTGACCAGGTCATTAATTATATTTGGGCAAGGATTAAACAAATCACATCCATATATAAATCAAATATTAGATAGTGTAATAGACAACAATAAGAAGGACTTTATAGTAAGCTTTAAAAACATAATTTCACATTCTTCAAATTTATACATTCAAACATTAAATCCTTTTTCTTTATTTGCACCAATGACTTTAGAGCACCAAATAGTTGTTTTTGCCGCTTTGGTAAATTTTGTTGCTTTGAAAGGTGGGCTATTGAAAAAAGAGCAAATGTTATCTGGTGCTATGGCTGATATTTTCAGTAATCTATATTTAGCTATCTCCACACAGAACTATCATAACAATAATGGTGCTAGTTTAATAGTAACAAATTACATTGTCGATAAGTTAATGAACGAAAATCAAATGATAATTAATAGGGTGATAGACAATCTCGGTATTGAAAAGTGTTTCCTTCTACATTTGAAAAGAAAGGTAAAAAGTGATAATTTCAATACAGAACGAATTGTATATAATGAGATTATGTCAAATTCAAAAGTAATGGAAGAAATTAAGAAGAATATACACGTTAAAAATAATATTCTAGAAGACCTTGAACGAGCAAATACACTGGATAAAGATTCAGTGGAATACAAAGAATTACACGATAAAATAATTAATGTTGGGGAATATGCAAAAAACGTAATAATGACGTGATGAAATAATATGTATATACATTGAAAAATACATATTATCTACTTATTTTTTAGCTTTTTTAGCTTTTTTTGAGCTTCTTGCTTTTTTTCCTTTCTTGGTCTTTTTTGATTTTTTACCACCTTCTTTTCCTTTCTGTATCTGTTCCTCTACTTTTCTTTTCCTTTCCTCTTCATGAATTAGTTCGTTAATTTCTCTATCATCCATACGTTCATGAACTAATGCGTAATTGGCATCCGGAGTGGGTTCTGCATTAAAGGCTGGTCCACCAAATGTGTCTGTAGCTGCCGTATAAAATTCTTTAACTTCTTCATCTGGCATGTCTTTTACAATTCTATCAAAATGTGCTGCGGCAGGATGTGGTGGTGGGGTTAAGTGGGTTTGGTCGCCAAAAACATCATTAACTAGGTTTCTTAATACATTCGCCTGTCTTTGTTCTCTTGTAGGTTCGTAATGGTACACGCTTGCTTCTAACAATCCACGAACTTCATCAATAGTGTTAGCTTCTTCAAATAGTTCCCTTAAAATGGTAATATCATCATCTGTAGGCATAGGATTGTTATCTTTTTTACTCATTTTTATATATAACTCATATAAATTATACATTTAAAATTCAGCACTGAAATCAAAGACATTGCCATCGTCCGTTTTATCAGCTAAAGCATATTCGGCATTTGTACGCTCAAAAAAGTTTACTTTTGACTCAATACTAATCAATTCCATAAAATCAAAAGGGTTCTTGCTATTATAAATTTTATCATACCCCAATTGTAGACAAATGCGGTCAGCAACAAATTCAATATAGTCACTCATCAACTTTGAGTTCATACCAATCATACGACAAGGGATAGCTTCTAGAATAAATTCTTTCTCAATCTCAACTGCTTCTCTAACAATATCATAAATTTTCTTCTTGGGTAATTTTTTATTCAATTTGGAGTATAGTAGAATAGCAAATTCCGTATGTAATGCCTCGTCACGTGAGATAAGTTCATTTGAAAATGTAAGTCCTGGTAACAATCCACGTTTCTTTATCCAGTAAATGGCAGCAAAGGAAGAAGAAAAGAATAATCCTTCTACTAATGCGAATCCGACCAATCTGGTAGCAAAAGTGGAACGCTTATCGGTGAGCCATTTTTGTGCCCACTTAAATTTCTTCTCAATACAAGGGAAGTTTTCAGTAGCCTTAAATAGACGGGTTTTTTCTTCACTGTCTTTAATATAAGTATCAATAAGGATACTATACATTTCAGAGTGGATAGTCTCAATTGCTATTTGAAAAGCATAAAAAGCACGTGCTTCTGATGGTTGTACTTCATTCATGAAACGAGTCCCAAGATTATCGGTAACAACAGCATCACTACTTGAGAAGAATGCCAAGATCATTTTAATAAAATTTTGCTCATCATTTGACAGTTTATCCCAATCAGTCAAATCTTGTGCAAGGGAAATTTCCCCGGTATGCCAGAAAGAATCAATAGATCTTTTATACATATCCCAAATATCTGGGTATTTAATCGGAAACATAACATACCTATTATCGTCAGGAGTTAAAAGAGGTTCAGTGTTAGATGGTGTAGTAGGTGTGACTTCAGACATCTTCGTCTAAATAATATAGTAAGTAGATTTTTATTACCTTTACAAAAATCATTTTCTTCTTGATATCACCATTATTTAAATTTTGTATAAAATATGACACTGTAAACAACGATAATTTCATATAAAATAAATAAAAACCCCTATTTATAAAAAATTATGGTCGGATTTTATTTAGGTATAAATAGTAAGATACCATGAGGCAATCTAACAACAAATACTTTGACGAAGAGTTCTTGGGTGAATCTAAAACGGAGCCAACAAGAAGACGTGGTAGCAAAAAAAATCGTAGGCAAAATGAGAAAGAGCTGTTACAAGAACATATCATAGACATTGAAAGAGAACGGGAAATATCTGCCATTAGACAGCGTCTTGTTTATGAGAATATGAATCATTTATCTGTAAATGAGAGAAAGGCATTCGAATCCAAGTTTGTAACACCCAAGAATGATGGTCAAAAGGAATATACACGGCTTCTTCGACAAAAATCAAAAAAAATTGTAGTGGCAACAGGTCCGGCTGGAACAGGTAAAACAATCCTTGCCACAGAAAATGGTGTTCGTAGCTTTCTTATGGGAGTGAGTGATAAACTGGTGTTTACACGTCCATCTGTAAGTGTAGATGAAGAGTTAGGTTTTTTACCAGGAACATTAGAAGAAAAGATGGCACCTTGGATAAGACCTATTTACGATGTATTGTATAATTTCATTAGCCCAAAAGAAGTAACTGCACTATTAGAAGATAAAATAATTGAAATAGCTCCTCTAGGATATATGCGTGGTCGCACTTTTAAAAACTGCTGGATTGTAGCAGATGAAATGCAAAACTCAACTGTTTCACAAATGAAAATGTTAATGACCCGTTTGGGCGAGAATAGTAAATTAGTGATAACAGGTGATTTAGAACAACATGACCGTATTAACGAAATGAATGGATTGGAAGACTTTCTACAAAAGTTCCGTGGAAAACGTTCATCAAGTATAAGTAGTATTGAGTTTGAAAATAAAGATATCCAACGTGAAGAAGTTGTAAAGGAGGTACTAGAAATTTACGGTGGTGATATTCCAAAGTGTTATGAATTAGGCAGTGATAATAGTATTAGTGAATCAAGTCTAGATAGGAGCAGCGTAGATGAAAGTATAAAAGAAGAAAATACAGTTGACAGTGAAGATGAAACACATATAGAGGAAGAGATAAAGGAAGAATAACTTTTTGTATACTTAATATATAAATGAAACTACCCAAATTACCCAAATTTGAATTACCTAAAAAAATCTTATATAACCAAATGGTTTTATACGCTCTTGTCTTTGTAGCATTACTTCAAATAGTGTTCTACGTTCAAAACCAAGACCCTTCATCAATTATCATTATGGTACTTATTGGATTTTTGGCTTCGTTTTTTAGTAAAAACATGATTGTGATTTTAACCATCGCCATTGTATTTAGTGCTATTATTTCAATGAAAATCCCTAGAACAGAAGAACGTGAAGGCTTTGAGAATGATGAAAAAAATAAAAAATTATCTGCCAAGGAGAAAGCTAAATTAAACAAGAAAAAAGAGAAGGAGGAATCCATTGAGAAAGATGAAGACACTACTCAAGAAGTAGAGGAAGCATTACAGCTATTAAAATCAGAATATCCAGAATTTTTGAAGGCACAGGATGATATTTTGGAAAAAATTAAAGAAATTGACCCTATATTGGAAAGAGCCGAGAATTTCGCAAACAAATTTGAGGAATATAATAAAAAGACAATGTAATTAGTTTCTATCAATATTATAGAAACGAATAATGAGTGTAGGAAAAGCAATACGTAAAGCATTAAGAGCACCATTCAGACCTATAACAAAATTTATTGCACGAGTTGGCAAAGCCTTTAGAGGTTTAGGAAATGGCTTTGCTACTTTTGGAAGGGCATTAGGTGAATTATTTACAGAGGTTCCTTTGGGTTTATGGTACTTTTTAGTTCAAATAATGATTTTCATACAAATAACTGGTGAATACGTATTTACACGAATGGCGTGTGGTGTAGAAAAAATAGGGACATTTGGAGATTGTTTCTTTTATTATATGTTAGACTTGATAGGTAAAGTATTATACCTAGTATTAATTACATTTCCCATTTGGATAATTGAGTTTGTATCCGCTGGGTGTATACCAGCAAAAGCCATTGAAAAAAAGGTATTACAATATTTTGAAACAATAGACCGATGTATATTTGACATGTTTGGATTCCATATTATTCATTTTCCAAAATCCGTACGTGATACATGTTATGGTTGTAGGGTTTTGAAAGAAGAGGCATTTAAGAAACAAGGTAGAAAGTTTAATCATAACCTAGATCATACTATCACACCGCTACTTTCTGATTGGACCAAAACATTCCAAAAAGGTGGAAACCAGATAGGACAAGCGTTTAGATAAGCAACCAACCACATTAAATCATAAAATATCAAACAGACATTTTATGAGCATAATATAGATAATGCCAAAAAAGTGTCCCCCAGGAATTATTTGTATTGAAAATATGACTTTAGTGTTTTTATTTATCATACTTGCGTTAATTGGTTACATCCTGTATAATTACCAAAATAGTATGATTCAAAAAGCTCAACACGAAATGCAAGTCAGTATACCTCCAACAGATGTACATCACCATCATCACCAACAACAACAGCATAATTTATTAGGAATTTCTACACGTTTGGACCCCTTGAATGACCCTTATTCACCACCATTGAAACAAAATGGCTATTACCACACACCAGATAGTGGAGATATTCGTGGTATCCCCGTAAACATTGAAACACGTGGGTTGAATATGGAATATCAGCAAGTAGGTATTTTGACCAAACAAGGTGGCATGAATGAAAACTTGATAGTACCATTAATGGGACGTCGTTTAATGAGCGGTCGCGATAACTGGCAATACTATACCATTTCTAACACGGGTCAAGTAAATACAAAATTGCCTATTAGCGTAAATGGAAAAAGTTGCTCTGGCGAATACGGTTGTGACGAGATTTACAATGGAACAAATGTATATGTTGAAGGTTACAATGACACATTTTTAGCAACAATATACGAAAATGGAACTTTCAAATATATTCCATATCTTTAACACATATTATTCAAAATAAACTATATCATTTTATATATAGTGTATTATGCAAGCATCTTCTGAATTTTCTATAGAATCAACAACACAAAAAAAAGTAATATACAATTACAGAACAGAAAAGGGCACCTATAATGATAGTACAAAAACAATTGAATTAGTTGTTTCCCCAGATTACAATTTTTTTACTCTAGAAGCTGGTGAAATGCAAAGCTATACTGCCAAAAATATATATTTTACCAAAGTAATGCATTATCTAGACAATCAAGAACTTATTGGAGAGGTGGTTACTTTACATGAAGATAATATGTATACAGTATTTCCTTTAAAACTTGGTGCTAATGATGCTACAGTTATTGATAGTATTATTAATGAAGGCACTACCACTGCATATAAGAATATTACTCTGAATGATGTAATACCAATGCAAACAAACTGTAAATATTATACTACGAGTGAGTATTCAGTATATTTTTTTGACAAACCTATTGAGATTTTGGGTGGCACAGATGCTACAGAACTATTTACTGGAGATGAGAGTGGTCTGTCTTCGTATATTGAAGACAATAGTGCTATATCATATGATTTAATACCACAAGCTAACATTTCAATGCAATCAGAAAATGATATTTACATTGACTGTAGTCCTACTGGGGCTTCACAGGAAGAATTAGATACATACGAAGTGCCTATTAATTCTAGAATGACTTCTGACCTTGGACAAAAACGTATGGAAGAAATGACTACTAATTTTTTCTTTTTTGTTATTCTTGTAGCAATTACCTATTTTATTAGTCCAACCGCATATAAACTGGGCATTACAGACTATATTTTACTAACATTTGATAAAGACAAACTCACTCCAAGTGATGTATCTGGTAAATCACCAGAACGAATCCTACACGCCTATCGTAAAGCTCTTGATATTATTGTTCTTGGGTTCTCCTTTGTCCTATTTTGTTTGTTAATTGGTTCTAATGTTATGACTGGAATTATTTTCGCATTTTTCATACTGATGTCTATGGCGGTTATCCTTGACAAATCAAAGTTAAAAGAAAATCAGCAATTAAAAACTGATGGAGGTAAGGAAATAAGTATGTTTATAAATAAAGCCGATGATAATACAGAATCTAAAATCCCATTCATTTGGTCTTTTGCTGGTGGTATTATTAGTAAATCTATGAGTAACATAATTGGTCTAGGAATCGTTATCGCATTATGGGCTATTATTATAACCCTATATGCTTTGAAAATGGTCCCGGCTTTACAGAGTGGATTAGATTTAACTGTTGGATTACTCATTTGTTTGTTCATAGGATTAACAATTGGTGTTCAAATAAATATGAGAAACGTTTTCAATAATGATAAGGACCAAAGTAAAATAGTCCTTGATACCAGCAATGACCCGGATAACCGTGTAAACATATTTAATGAAGCATACGATAATGCTAACCAATAATCATTGAATCATAATGATGATATTACATACATTATGATTTAAACAAGCGAAGCACTACCTACGTCTTCAGCTACAGGTTTGAAAGTGGAAGCAGTATAAACGCTCATATCACTGTGTCCGATAGGAGCCATTTTATCAACAACTTCTTCTTCCAAAGTGGTTTTCTTGGGAGGGTTCATTTTCTTCATTTTGGAGTCTTTCACTTGTTGGCTAGGGGTAGGGTCAGCAATTTTCATTTTCTTTTGCTCTTCGCTGCTTCTGTTCATTAGTTCATATGCTACGAATACAAATAATACTGCAACAACTGGATGAACGGAGAAGAACAAATATAAAGCAGCTAGTAATAAACCAGCCATACCTAATGGATTGCTAATAGCATTAGTTACCATTCTTGGCATAGGCATTGGCATAACTAAAAACAATATGAAAACAACTAATAATACAATTTCGACGGGTTTGAAAGATGGAATCAATTTCAATAGTTTCATTTATATACTATCAATGTATTTTTTTACAATCAAATAAGAATTACCCTAAACCTATACGTAACCAATATAAATATATTATTCGTAATATTATAGTATAACTATGAAAAAAGCATCCAATGCGAAGAAACTATCAGATTTACAAATTGATGAAGAATACAAGTCTATTATAATTGAAAAAGGTTATTTGGGAAAAAAAGGATATACTATCCCCAAAAGCTGCTTATCAAAAGAAGATTACGATTTTCTTAAAAAAGATTTATTACTACAACCCCAAATGATGGGTGCCAAAATGGGAATTCAACAACAAGTTAGCAGCTTTCCTGTTTATCGCGAAAATACAAACAAAATCTATATACCACGGTTTTATGGAATTGAACGCTACGGTTTGCCTAAAAAATCGGAATTACAACTGGGCGATGACGTGGAATTAGAATTCGTGAAAACATTACGCGACTATCAAGAAGATATCATTAAAGTTTATTTAGACCATATTAATACACCTATCGCACAAAATGACACTGGTTATGGTAACGGAGGGATACTTGAAGTTCCTTGTGGTAAAGGTAAAACCGTAATGGCGTTAAAAATAATAACACTATTAAAAAAAAAGACACTTATTATCGTGCATAAAGAATTTTTAATGAATCAATGGATAGAGCGTATTCAAGAATTCGTTCCAAACGCAAGAGTTGGGAAAATCCAAGGGTCAACATTTGATATACACGGAAAGGATATTGTTATTGGGATGCTACAGTCCTTGTATGATAAAGAATATGGGATTGGTGCATATGATTCATTTGGTTTAACCATTATTGATGAAGTACATCGTATTGGAAGCGAACAATTTTCAAGGGCATTATGTAAGACCATTACACCATACATGTTGGGTATTTCAGCAACGGTAGATAGAAAAGATGGATTAACCAAAGTATTATACATGTTTATTGGAAACAAAATTTATAGTGAGGAAAGAAAAAAGGAAGACAAGGTTAATGTCAGGGGTATTGTATACGAAACAAACGACCCTGAATTTAATGAAATCGAATATGATTTTCGTGGAACAGTCAAGTATAGCACAATGATTTCAAAAATATGTGGATATGGACCACGAACACATTTTATTGCGAATACATTAAGAGATTTATTAGAAGAAGACAATGAAAAGCAAATCATGGTGTTGTGTCATAATCGTTCCTTTTTGACAGATTTACACCAAATTATTGTGGATAAAGAGTTATGTAGCGTGGGATTTTATGTAGGAGGTATGAAACAATCAGCATTACAAGAAACAGAATCCAAACAAATAGTATTGGCAACATATGCAATGGCAGCTGAAGCCTTGGATATAAAAACATTGTCTACCTTGGTAATGGCGAGCCCGAAAACAGATATTACACAGTCTGTCGGGCGTATATTACGAATGAAACATGATAATCCTATTATTGTAGATATTATTGATAAACATGAACCTTTTCAGAAACAATGGCAGCAACGAAGACGGTATTATAAGAAGTGTAATTATTTAATAAAGCATATATGTAGTTCTAGTTACAAAAATATGTTAGATTATTCTGATGAAACAAGTGACTGGGATGTGCTATTTGACCCTTCTAAAACGGGAAAGTCAAAGGGTAATGGAGGTAAATCTTCTTCTGACAATACAAAAGAAGAATATAAATGCCTAATTACAGGATTCTTTGATTAAGGTTTTTTAGAGATTTTTGTTTTCCTGGGAATTTTACGGCTTCTACGGCTTTTACGACTCTTATTATTTTTTTTTGCTGTTCGTTTACGGTATTTGCGAATTTTATTTTTATAAATACCACCACCGGATTTCAATGCAACTAGTTCTTGACCACCAGAAGTAGAGTTAACGTAAGTGTCTGGTAATACATTTCCGGTGGTAAATTCAAATAAATGACTTCCATTTCCAATCATATTATATATAATATAAAAACAAAATTTCTCAATACAATATAATACCGATTCATAAGAAGGTATGTACAAAAATTTGGTAGAACGAATACACGCTGAATCCGAACAATTACAAAATAATATGGCAAAAGAACCTGCAAGGGAGCCTTTACACGAAATACGAAAAAGAGATATTGCTATTCAAAAAGAAAAGTTTTTAAGGGACCAAGAAGCATTACGAAAGCATTATCATAGGTTTACACAATTAGAAAAAAAGATTGAAAACATTAATAAAAAAGCTGCTGCAGATAACGAACAAAATCCTTCTGAAAATGAAACTTCGGTGCCTTATATAAAAAGAGGTACCCGTTCAAAGGACGATATAGAGTTAGAATTGAAAAAACAAATAGAAAGACGCGATAAAAGGGGTCACAAATACGAACACCGGTTGATTCATCATCAAAAAATCCGTTGGGGACAGCAAGAACGAAATAAATTATTTGAAACCAGACATAAGATGTTACAAGAATGGGATAAACAACAAGAACGATTAAAGCAACGACAACAACGTGAAGAAGCAGCAAAAGAACTTCAAGCTATTCGGGACGCAATTGATGCCGAGGTTCCTCAATCATTGTAAAATGTTCCAATGAAAAATATATGTATTGTATATAAATAAAATACATATGGAAGAACAACCTTATAATCACCCTGTATTGGAGTATGAGAAACCAAGTTTTGAACAACAAGAAGACGTTCTGGAAGAAAACTATTTTGTAAAATTAACCTTTTACATAACATACGTGTTTTTAATGACAACCGCAACAATAACATTTATTGAGTCTATCACGACGGATGACGTTCGTGCTCGTCATATATTAAACCTGGAAACCTGTATATCTGTTGTAGCAACTTTTTTCTATTCAAAGTTTGTAGAACAGATAGAAGAAGGCGTAGATTACAAGCAGATTAATATAGACCGCTACACGGATTGGATGATAACCACTCCATTAATGTTATTAGTGTTGTGTTTAGTATTTGTATATAATACCAAGACAACATTAAAATTATGGTCTTTCTTTGTAGTATTAGTATTGAACTTGGGTATGATTTTAACCGGGTATTTAGGTGAGGTAGACTATATGAATCGTACAAACGCAAACATAATTGGATTTGGATTTTTTGCGGTGTTATTCGGTTACCTATACAAGACCTTTTTACATAAAAAATATAATTTTGACAATATGTTGATATTCAGCAGTTTCTTTATTTTATGGGCATTATATGGTGTGTTCTATGAATATGATGAACAGTTCAAGAATGTAGCATTTAATATATTAGATTTATTCGCAAAGTGTTTTGTAGGTATTTTCTTTTGGGCCTATTTTACAAAGACATTTACATTATAATTTCATAATATGGATAATACGAGATTTTGGGTGGACAGTTTTTAAAGGAACCCATTTCTTGAACTTGGGGTGGAATTCACATTCCATCAACAGATTCTTATATAAATTCACATACTTATCTTCTGCAACGTTCTCAAAATCATCTTCATCATCACTTTCTTCAATGTAGTCCAGGTTCTTATTTTCGCGTATTTTACGGAATAATGAGTTCATCATTACACTCGTTTTATAATTTGGAATGTAAGCCATATTATAATACACCTTACTATTGTCTTTTCCACACGCAAATAGATGGTAAATATCAAACTGTATGTCAGCATAGACACGAAATACAGTTCGGTAACGATATTGTGGTTTTCTGAAGTGGCAAATAGAGGGAGTAGTATCATATTGAACTAATAAAGGCAACTTATCCTTTTTCTGTGATGGCAACATTACAACATTTTTATTTTTGTAAATATAGATATTTAAGTAGGGCATCACTGTGTAAGAACTGCGGTATTGTAAATGATGCACTGGGTATCCTATTTTTTTATTATCAGGAAGGATGGAAGGGTATACCTGGGTGTTTTCAGTGAAAGATACGCCCCAAATCACTGGAAACGCAAACATATCTCCCCAAGACGTCTGTGGAAGCAATGACTCGAATATATATTTCCAACAACTTAACTTATCGCGTAAAGAACGGTGTTTCCAAGGGTTCCCTTCTAAATAGTATATTTCGTCTAATAGAACTTTCTGTTTTTCACCATCTTCTGATGAAACAAGAGTTCCATAGAGAAGTGTCCCGTATGATAATGGCAAACTAGAAGAACCTTCAAGCTGAATTGCTTGTATGATTTTCTTATCACGGTTACACTCCAAAATATAGCATACATCCCGTTTTTGATAAAAGGTAAACCAAACAAATACTTTTTTTCCAGTAGGTATAGCGAAACAGACATCGTGTTCTGCGGAAACTTTCTTATGGGATATCGTTTCATAGGAAAGTTCAAATTTGGGCATTTTGTCAAGGAGACATCGCAATTGATGATTGTTTAAAATCATTCTGTATAAAACTGTGGTGTTGGTTCTATATGGTTTTCTGTTTGGTTCATCAATTTTTGTGTTTCAAGGTTCATATAAGCGACTAAATCATCTTGTGTATTATTCATTGGGACATCAGTCGGTGGTTTATACATTGTTTCAATCATTTTCTTATATTCCTCCAATTCGTTAGCATATCTTTTTTTTTGAATGGGTTTGCTATAATTGTTTTTCATATAATCCCAAGAAGTGTGTCCTGCGTATATAATCCCAATAAAGAACAATATCTTTACTATAAATAAAAACAAGGATAATAGCATAATAGATAGGATATTACTTTATCACCGTATATTTTTATGTAGTTTCAATCGCATTCGTTTTGTTTTTCTTGGATTGTCTTCTATATTCAAAGGTATTTCTATTGTATTCTAATATGTATTTGTGAAAGGGATTTGCAGTATTCGGGAAAAAACGACGTATTGCGTTTCGCCACCACATTTTCCACGATAAATTATAGACTAATTCTTTGTGTTTCACTTGGTATGGGTCGTTATATGAAAATATAATATCAATAAGTTCTTCCGGTAATTGATAAATGTGTTTGAACAATGACATTAGGTATTATAGTATTAGATTTCATTTTTGTCATACCCTCATAGTTGTGGAGTGAAACTATCAATTAGGTTTGATAACATAAAATGAATGGGAATAATAGTAACCGTCCAAATAATATAATGTGGAAATCCACAAAATAATAGCTTTGCAGTAGGTATCGTTTCGTATTTACCCAAGGGGCATTCATCATCATTTATCCAGTAAAGAATCATCGCTGCCATTACAGACAAGAATAAGATAATTAAATAACCATTTGTTATGAACAATGAGAAGATATACATATAAAAAAAGAAAACTACGTGTGAAATATCAATCAATTCCGTAATACCATTTATGAGTGAAAATACAAATCCTAAATGAATAAAAAATACAGTATATACAATTATATTTTCGAAAAGGGATAATTTTTGGGTAAATAGGATATAAATTAAGGCAACATCTATAAGTAACGTGATAAAGACTATTTGTTGATGTTTATAATTCATAACCGTTATACATTTACACTCTAATTTTTTTTGCTTCTTTATCTGCCTGTTTCATTGCCATAAGTTCTTGCTTTGCTCGTAATTTTTGTTGTTTTTCTTCTTCTTTTGCTCGTAATTTTTGTTGTTTTTCTTCTTCTTTTGCTCGTAATTTTTGTTGTTTTTCTTCTTCTTTTGCTCGTAATTTTTGTTGCTTGGCTGCTTCTTTAGCTCGTAATTTTTCTTGTTTTTCTTCTTCTCGGAGTTGTAGTTTTTCTCGTAAGAGAGCTTCCTTTGCTATTTTCTTGGCAACTTCCCTTTCAGCCTTCAAGGCAGCTAGTCTCTCTTTCTTTTCCAAGGCAATCTGTTGTGCTAACGCAACTTTGTTGGCATCGCGTAATTTACAAAACTCCTTCATAACTATTTTATACAGTATGGTAACCTTGTATATACGCTCCTCCATTCTATTATTGAACTTGATTACCGATTTTACTCTACTTCCCGCTCGCAGATTTGTTAAGTAGTGAATAAGTTTAAATAAAGCATCTGGGGTGCATTTATCCTTGTTAATTTCATCAACATATATATTCTTGCGAACAATGGGTTTTTCATTGACCATTTTAATATCATCAAACAAACTCACTTTGATAATCTCGTTAATCTCATCACAAATAGGGTGTAGATAACGGTCATAAGTAGTCCAACTATTGGGAAGTATATCTCTGTCTATACAAGCACTTGGTAACTTGGTTTCTTGTTGGAAATGGAAATAATCTTCGTTTCTATTAATAAACCACCTTATGTTTAACTTATCATCTAAGAATGTATTGTAAATTGCACGGGCAAAGTTAAACAATAAATCTTTTTCATTGTCGCATAATGCGAATTTACTTGGTTTTAGTTCGGGTAAGGACTTCCTATCTGACCATTTAAGAACACGTGTATAAGGATACTTGTCTTTTATAGTCAAATAAGACCAAATAGTATTCTCAATTTCAACAGGTAATACATTGAATGAGATTAGTAAAGCTCTGGTTGTCATGGTATGGTTTAAATATTATTGATATTATTAATATTGGGTTGTTTAGTTGGGGTAATGATATCCAGGAAATACCTTTCAATTTTTATATATTTCAAACAAAAAATTGAAAAAGTATAAAGGTTACAGTATTACTATAATATACGTCAGATACATCATGAGCGTTCAGATTCTTATTGTTGAAAAAACAGGTCAGTTGAAGGAACAAAAAATTAAATGGAATGGTACAGAGAACTTATACAAAAAAGCAGGATTTAAAACAGACAAAGATTTCAAGGTATTAACCAAATGGAACCTTATTGCGAATCATAAAAAATTCAACATTGAAGTATATGGAAAAATGAGTGGTCGTGCCGGACAAGAAAACAAATATGACTTCCCGCCACCAATTGATAAGGACCTATTGTTTGGTAATGCTTTGATTATTAATAAGAGTGAAGGAAGCGTTGTATCATTGGGTATTAATGACTGGAACGCAATTTATGAAAAGTTATTTGGTGGATTTGAGGACATTGGAGATGAAGACAGCACTGAAAGCGAAGATGAAGAAATCCCGGGGTTATCACGAACAAAGTCAGGTTACTATAAAGATGGGTTTGTAGTGGAGAGTGACGGAAGTGCATCTGTTGATAGTGAGAGCGATGGTTCTTGGCAAGAAAAACCAAAGAAAAAGAAATCTAATAAGACAAATACAGAAGGTAAAGTAAAGAAACAACCCACAAGAAAAGTAAAAAGTGATGTTCTTGAAGAAGTAACAAATAAGGCAGAACCAAAGAATGAAATAATTCAAGTGAATGACCCAGAATTTGAAGAGCTAATGCAATCGGCAAATGAACTATGTGAAGAAGATTATTTGTAAAATTGAATTAGACAGTGGGTTTGTATATATGATAAAAATATAGTGAAATGATAAAGACTACAATTGCGAACCCAGCTTCTTTCAGAAGCAACATGGCAAAGCAATTCTCGGTTATGTTTCCAGAGGAAAAAGATTATAAAAATATCGAAAAGGCCATATTTAATTACGCAATTAAAGAATCAACACAGAGAAAAGTAATAAAAAAATGGGAAAATGTTAATTTTGTATCTATTTATATTTCTAGGTTTCGTAGTATTTTGACAAATTTAAAAAATAATAAATTAATAGAACTTATTCAAACAAATGAAATATCCATTCCACAATTAGAAAACATTACACATTATGAAATGGACCCATCTAAATGGAAAGACCTAATTGAGAAAAAAATTATTCGTGAGCAAAATGATTTGAGTAGCAAAGAATTGAAGGCTTCTACAGATATGTTTACTTGTAATAAATGTAAATCCAAGAAATGTACATATTATGAACTACAGACACGTAGTGCAGATGAACCAGCAACTATATTCGTAACGTGTATTAACTGTGGTAAAAACTGGAGGTCATAAATATAGAATAATACACCCGATAAAAAATACAATAAGAAACAAATATTTTTTATTGTATTCGTATGTACAAATTTAAATTGAATAGTTAATTAAATAATTTCTAAATCTTGTAGTTTCCAATACTCACAACTACCGTTAGGAAGGGGTCGCTTTACAATAAAGGGTATTTTCTTTTCCTCAAATTCTTTCAAGGCAATCAAGTAGCCATCTAATACATTCGGTTCTACCTTAACCATAGGTTTTGCGCCAGCCTCTAGCTGACTAGCTCGTTCGCCTAATATTTTTGCTCGTTCATATCGTGTAATGAATGGCAATGTGCGATGTAATGGGTCAATAATAATACCTTCTGTATTACGAGTAACTTTGGTAAGTGCCGCAACCTCTTCGTAGTTATGTTGTAAAAGTTCTGGGTGAAAACTCTGTAAGAAATGGTTATGTAAATCATCATCTATTTTTTGTAAATAATCTTCATCTTCATCTTCGTCATCACTTAAATTATCAATCAAATTAGAGGCAATATTCGTATTTTCGTTTTCTGTTTGAGTCCTGTTTAAAGGAGCAAATATTTCTTCTTCATTTAACTCACCTACATCTTCATCATCCATATCTATATCAACATCATCTTCATTATCATTATCATCAGGTGGTGGTGGAACAGTATCTTCATCACTATCCCCATACAAGTCATCATCTACATATTGGGATTTTTGTTTTTGTTCTGTTTCATTCATTTCTTCAGTGTCCAAAATTTCATTTGTGAATACGTTAGCGTCCATTATATAATACTTATAGAATAACTTTCTAAATAGTTGAGGACGTTGTTATGTTTCAATTTTACGAATGATTTTTCCATTTTGTATCACATTCATTACAAACATATAAGTAATTCATATTGTCTTCGTCATATCTAATATACAATACTTCTAGTGGACCCTTAAAATCAGTTTTTTTTGATTTACATTCTTGATTTGGACAAGGGATGTTATAAACACGAGGCAATGTAGGGTCATATTTTGTATATTCATTGACAATATGATGAAATTTCTGCTCACTTTTTGTGAAATCCGTTTTTAATAGACATACACCTTCTTGCTGAATACTATTATCCTTGTCACCACAGTATCTACAATAATATTCTAATTCATTCTCGTTTTCTTCTTTGATTGTAATATAATACATGTTATCGCATTTCTTGCAAAATCGCATTTTTTCGTATATAATATAGTGCTGTTTTTTTATACTATATTAATTCAATTTTACTTGTATTCAGAAGCACTGAACTAAATACTATTATGAAAAGGGTTAAAAACACCCCCCCATAATAGATTATATTATATTAAAAATATGGATTCTTGTAAAATTGATGGGTCAGATTTAGGAAAAAATGTATCACCATATTCTATCCACATGAACTCGTCGAAAACGACGACCAAGCGTAAAATCACTACATTGAAAGGTTTTCTGGATTCACACAAGGCTAAAGATGGAGATGAAATCACACATACCCGAATTGGCGACCATAAAAGTAAGATTTATGGAGGTAAATACAACATACCAGATAACGACTTGGAAGAATTCTTTACATTATACAAAAAAGATATTATAGATAAAAAAGGGAAGGAATATTTGACTGAACGACAACTAGAAAATGGACCTATTGCTATTGATTTAGATTTTCATTATGACTATGAGGTTGATGAACGACAACATACAAGCGCACATATTGAAGAAATTGTGCTAAACGTCTGTGAGCATTTGAAATCAATGTATTGTTTTGACGAAGAATCATTTAAAGTGTTCGTTTTTGAGAAACCTGATGTAAATCGTGTTTCTGATAAAAAAATAACAAAAGATGGAATTCATATAATTATTAACATTTCTGTTGATAAAGTGGTTAGTAAATACCTACGTGAATGTATGCTTCGTGATTTCCCTGATATATTAGCTGAACTCCCTGTAAATAATGTAGATGGGTGGGAAGGAGTTGTTGATAATTCAGTAATGGCAAGAAATACTGGCTGGCAAGTATATGGAAGTCGTAAGCCAAACCACAAAGCATACGCAATTTCACATATATTTGAAATGAACTTTGATGAAGATGATGGGGAATTCAGGTGTGAAGAACTTAATGTGAACGAATACACGAAAAACATTGATTTAATGGAGATATCTGTTCGTAATAAAAACTGTCAAAAGTTGACATTCAAAACTGCTTTTATTCCTCAATATGAACAATTAGTTAAGAGTTCTGCCCCACAAGCATTAGATGTTTCCCCTCGTAGTAATCCTATTCAAGCCTTTCAGTCAATGGGAACATTCAGTTTCAGCACATATGACTTGATTAAGATAAATAAAAAAGAAGAACTAGATAAATTGTATAGTAACTATTTGTTATATGTTGAAAGCCAAGCAACCTTTAATGAGTTGCGTGATATTATTCCACTAACTCTCGCTCTACCCGGTTCTTATTATGAGAATGGCAGTTATGAGAAGTGGTTTCGTGTTGGTTGTGCATTGAAAAATTCTTGTCCTGATGATAATCGTAACCTACTTTTACCATTATGGTTGAAATTCAGTTCGCAGAGTTCCACATTTAATTATAATACTATACCAGAGTTGGTTCAAAACTGGGACCGCACCAGTGTTAAAGAGAGTGGTAAATTACTTACTCACAAGTCTATTACTTATTGGGCGAAGAATGATAATAATGCTGTTTATAAAGAAATCTGTAATAATTCTGTTAGAAAACAATTGTATAAAGTTGTAAATGAAACATTAGATGACCCTAGCAATACGTGTGGTGAGGCTGAAATAACAAAGCTTTTACATATTCTTAAAGGCGAACAGTTTGTTTGTGCTGGGTTCAGTGGATATGGAACTTGGTATCAAATTGTTAATGGACGTTATATTGAAAACGATTCGGGTGTTAATTTACGCAATTACGTTATGACTGGTTTTCGCACGTTAATCAGTGCCGAAATCCATTCTAAAATGCATACAGGTGGAGCAAATATTTCAGTTAGCAGCAAAGAAACAAAGAAAACTGAATTAGGAACACTCAAAAATATTTATACAAAATTGGGACGTGAACCAGATGCAAAGAAGATTATGAACACAGCGAAACATTTGTTTTATGAAGAAAATTTGGGAAGCAAGTTAGATTCTAACCCTGAATTGTTGTGTTTCAAAAATGGTGTATTTGACTTTCACGAGGGATGCTTTCGTGAACCGCGACCAGATGATTATCTATCAAAATGTACCAATATTAATTACATTGAGTTAGCAGACGAACACGCCCCAATTATTCGTGAAATCGAAACATTCCTACATCAATTATTTCCAGAAAATGAATTATATGATTATATGTTTGATTTCATGGCTTGTACATTGAATGGAACTTCTAATGGCAAGAACCAAAAATTCAATATGTGGATTGGTGATGGTGCAAATGGTAAATCAGTATTGATAACTTTATTAGAAGCTGTATTAGGGGATTATAAAGTAGATGTTCCTACATCATTGATTACTGAAAAACGTGCTCGTGTGGGACAACACTCTGGTGAATTACTAGATACAAAAGGAGCACGTCTAGCAGTTATTAATGAGCCTACTAAAGGTGAAAAAATCAATGAGGGTGTTATGAAACAACTTACAAGTAACACAGATAAAGTAACTGCTCGTGCTATGTATAAAGAACATGAAACGTTTGTTCCTCAATGCTGTTGGGTATTAGCTAGTAATGTATTAATGGAGGTAGGAAGTAACGACCACGGCACGTGGAGACGTATTGACGCAGTTCCTTTCAAATCATTATTTACAGCAAACCCTGTCAAGAACGACCCATTAAAACCATATCAGTTTCCAATTGACCCCGAAATCATTAATAAATTCGATGACTGGAAAGAAGTTCTTGCTTCTATGTTAGTGAAACGAGTTATGCAAACAAAAGGCATTGTAAAAGAATGTTCAATTGTCCGTGAATCAAGTAATAAATACAAGCAAAAACAAGATGCCTTTTCACAATTCGTAGCTGAAAAAATTATTGTAGAAGAAGGTGGTAAAATTACAAAATCCGAATTGACTACTAGTTATCGTATTTGGCACGAACAAAACATTGGCACACGTCCTCCACCTGGACGTGAGTTGTTTGAAAACCTGGACAAGATACACGGTCGTAAGCCTAGTGAAACCAAATGGCATAATATTTCCTTGAAATATGATAACGATGATGATGACCCAGATGATGACTGTTAATATGAAGTCATCCAAATAAAAAATATTTATACATACACTACAAATATTTTTATTGTTCGTATGGAACAAAAGTAATAAGCGACCAACCGTAACGTAATACATCTATAAACAACTTTTCAATATAATAGATTACAAAAGGTAATGCCGCCAATAACATCAGAACCAATACCCGTAATCCTAATTCATTTTTCTGTGTTGCAGATAAAAAGAAGTAAGCATATACCAATAGAACAATAAAATAAAGATAAAATAATATGGTCTCAAGGCTTTTTGTACGTATTTGATATGGTTCTAGTAAATTAGTTTTTTGGTCTCCTCTTGTTAACTTATTCAAGATATCATATTGTTGTTCTTTGAGTGCTTTATTTTCAGAAAGTAACATTTGATAACTCGTTTTGTTTGTTTGAAGGGCATCATTTTTAACGCTGGCTTGGCTACTATTTAAATAACTGAAATAACTAGTGTATTGAGCTATTGCGTCTTCATCATCAGCATTTAAATTATTCACTTTATTAGTTTCACGTTCAATGATAGCTATTTGGGTATTTAAGTCATCAATTTGTCCTTGTAATACTTCAATTTCCGCTTCTAATACATTTATTTTTGACTGTAGGTCTCTTATTTCTGTTTGTTTGTTATTGTAAGAAGATTGAAGACTATTTATTTGGTTCTGGTAATTACGAATAGTTTGTTCGTGAGACTGAATTTGACTTTGAAATTGCCGAATATCATTTCTCCATGTTGCTATGTTCTGTTCTAATCGTTGTTTTTCACTCATAGTATTAAGTTATATTATAAATACATATTTTTCGTATAATAGATAGCATATTCCCAAATGTATAACCAAAAAGGTAATATCAGCAATGGTAACAATACAAGTAACATACTAAATAATGTTCGTTCATAACGCAAAGTAAAATAAACATATGCCAATATAAACCAACATATAAAGAAAACGATTAACAAAAAATTATTAAATAACTGAAACCCTACTCTTCTTTGGTACTCGTAATACGATTTCCTTCCATCAGTGCTGTATTCACTGTCCATTTTATTAGTCGTCTTTTCTAATTGTTCATTTTGCTTCGCCAACCGATTGTAACTAAACCCTTTTTGTGTATTATCAACACTATCAAACCACTTTACATTGAACATGGTACTCATAATAGCACCGATTGATGTTCCTAATGCTGATTCATTAATACCCTTTGAAACTAATGCATTACGATAATCTAACTCTTTATTTTCTCGGGTTAATTCCAATGATGGAACGGTGTCTTCCAATTCTTGTTTATTGTCTTCTAATGAAGTAATTGTATTGTCCATAGAGGCTTTAACAGTATCTAATCTTGTATTCTCACGAACATAGTAGTTACGTTCTCCTTGTTTACTTCTACTAATATTGCTTAATCTATTACTAGTGCTGTAAGCATCATTACGTTGGCGTAACAACTGGTCGTTTTCACGACGAAGATTATTTACATGTGCGATTTCTCGTTGTCGTTGTCGTTCTTGATAAGCAGCACGACGCTCTCTTCTACGTCTACGCCATCTATGCCTATACCCTTCAATTATAGTATTATCAAAATTCTCCATTGAAACAACCATTTAATAATATTCAAGTTATAATATTATTAGATTTTTATGCCTTTACAAAGTTCTCTGTTGCTTGTGTTCCATCCGCTAAATATTTATGGATAAATGTTTCTGTTGTTGTATCGGTGCTGCTACCTTCTAACTCACACCTATTCGTTGATTCATTATATTCCATACCGCTTCCACAACAATCTGACCCTACGCACGCCAGACTACCTATATCATAACTCCCATCTACAGGTTCTCCACTGCTACGTGCTCTGGATGTTTCATTTACACCATCCGGAGGTGATTTACGTAATTCATCAAAATTGGTTCTCATGCGGGTAGTAATCACAATAAATTTATTAAAACAATAAACTAGGGCAAGAACAATAGCTACTACACTAATCAATGTGAATAAGAAACTAGGAATAAATGGTAAATAATACTCGCCTATCATACATAAGTAAACCACTAATAACGCAATGATAACGACAAACGCCATCTTATTGTATTCTACTTGTCTTGACTGTTGTGCCCCTTTCAACAATACTTCACGTCGTTTACCTATCATTTTATTATCTAATACATCCTTTCGCATTTGTAATTCATCCTGTTCCTCTTTCAAAATAGTTGATACTGTATCTTGCATCGTCAATACTTCACCACTAGTGGTTGTTTGCTCGTTCATAGAACTATTCAAATCATCCAATTGTTGTTGTATTTGTGTAGAAGCAGCACTCAATTGTGTATCATCACTAATTCCAGATAAATCATTCACTGATTGACGAAGTGATGCTAAATATGTTTGTGTATCAGTATTACTCATTATATAGTAATATTGAGATAATTAGTTCATTCTCATCATTATCATCGCGATTAACAATGACACACCCGCCATAGAAGCAAAAAACAATACTTGTTCGTTGTTTCTCACCATAGCATCTAATTCGTGTGACCGAACCTCTTTTACATTGCCAATATACTTATGACCTAATTGTTGTTCATAATCATATTTTGGGTCATTTTGTAATTCATCTTGTAATCCATCTCCATACTCATTAGTAATTTTATCTATTTTCTTTTTAATTTCTGCATGTTTTTTATTAATTTTATCAACATTATCTGCTTGTAACTTTACTGTTCTTTCTAGTGGTGCGACTTGCTGGTCCAAAATTACATTATTTATATTTGAACTACCAGTTAGGACATCATTTGTATAAGTATATCCTTGAAAACCTTCATTCTTCATTAAAAATACATTTTTATGGGCTAAATTATTCATAAATTATATTATATACATTAGAGTGAGGTTTTTATTGTATTATTTTGTATTGCGGGTGATTTTATATATAACTAGTCCCCCTGCGATCACTGCTAAAAATCCTGTAATCATCCCTAATTGATTATAATCAATTATATTTGGGTTTGTTTCCTTATGCTCTTTACTATTTGTATATACTATGTCCTCATCTTCCATTTCGTGTTCTTCTATTATACCATTAAAGCTATCAATGCTTGGGTAAGTCAATGTTAAAACACCTCGTTTTAAGTTTACAAAAGTGTCTACTACAGGTCCATTCTCACTTTCGCGAAGCATTCCTTTTACTTGTCGGCAGTTATCCATTCCTTCCATATTATTTGTATTACGTTTACGATTTTTGACTTTTTTATCTTGATTCAATTTTTGCTTTTTCATTTCCTTTTCTTCATCAGTTAGTGTGTATAACAAAGGGGTGCCAATTAATTTCAGCATTGAAATACGAACACGGTCAAAACCCACCGGCATTTGTAAAATGATTAATCTGAATGTTGAATACTTATCGGGTGAATTAACATGGAAATTACGAAATACTTGTCCATTCGTTGCTGTGTCCTTTGTCTGCTGGTTATCTAACAACGACCAAGTTTCATTTGTGCTGTCTTCGTTTTTACCAACCAGCATAAATTTACGTGGAAAATTATTATTATTTGCAAATACAGGAGTTGCTAAATAATACTCTTGAAGGTATACCTGATAAGGTAAAGATATTTCAAGCCATTCTCCCTTTATCTCATAATATTGTTCATCACTACCTACATTCGTTGTAAACGTATTTTCGTCCATTCCACCACCTTGGTAGTTTGATGGAAATGATTTACTATAAGGTGACTGTTTATAAGCAGGATAATTCATTGTCATACCATCATAGCTTTCATTATTTTTGTAATTACATTCCCACATACTAGTAAAATCATTGTTAAATGCATTATAAGCCATATTGTTGATATCAGAGTATGATGAAGAGCGAATTATATACGAACCATTCGGGTCTAGCTGTTCATTGATAGGCAATTCTTGTATTATTTCATTATTAGATTCAAAATCTATTTCATTCTGTAAAGGTACGATTTGAAATGGAGTATTACTACTGGTCATTCTATATAATGTATATTGATATTATACATTATCTATTTATTCCATTTGAAAAATATATAGTACAACATTGTAGTTCCTAAAACAGTCAGCATCATATTTACATACATAGTGTATCTGTATTCTTCTTCAAAATCTTCTCCCATAGTATTCATTTTGCTACTACTATTTTCACCTACTTCGGTATCCATGATAGCCAAATCATTTCGCATTTTTTGTAAATCTTTGTGTTCTTTTACCATTTCATCAAACTCCCGTTTGAAAGAAGCACTCAAAGTTATATCCCCTTTCACTGGAGCATCTTGTAACGTTTTTATCTTTTCTTTTGCTGTTTCATATGCGTCTAGAACATACTCTTTATCCATTTCTTCATCTCTACAATTTAAAGTATTATCAGGGTTTTCGGTAGAACTATTGCAAAGGACATATCGTGCATATTTTTGGTTGAAATCATTAATAGCATCGGTCAATTCATTTTTATTCATTAATGACATTCCTTCTATTGTTGGCATAATATTCATCTCTAGATTCCTTTTATATTATGCGGCGATTTTTCTATTTCTGTAAATCAAATATATTATTAACCCAATTCCCAATGTTAAGTTTACGGTATTTAATAAGGTAAAATTAAACATGTCTAAAGAGTCGTTATATTTCTCTTCTGAACCACTGTGATTTCCCTGTTTTTTGTAAATGTTATCCGCATATTGTTTGTTACGACATAATTCACGACGAAAACAAGGCATACCGTTACGAATTGTATCACTTCCTTGCGTTATACCTTCATCTGCCAAATCAGCACACTGTGTTTCAAAATCATAATCAATGGTCTCACCATTATCTTGTGTATATTTATTTTCATCTGCTTCACTCAATATTGTTACGCAACTAGCGTCGGTTGGCATGATATTATTTTCTTGAGCACTTACATAAAAAAAATCATTTGAATTGAATCCAACGATTGTTTGTTCCGACATATATATATCAAGCATATTTTTATTCTGTTTTATACTTTACGCTGTCTAATTTACACATACACGATAATAATTGTATTTCATTGCTGTTTCACTTTTTCTTTCAAATTCCACAATATCTCCAGGACGTAGACATATTGCCAGTGCTTGTGGGTCAAATCTTGAAATTTCTGGCAGCTGTTTATTGTTTTGAATATTGAATTTTTGCTTAAACACAGATACTTCTTCCTCATTCAATACAGAACACGGTGGAACATATTGATGTTTAAGAAGGTTATATTGCAATCGCTTAATATTATGAACTACTACCATATACTTGTTTTGTTCCCAAGTATATTTTAATCTTGAAATGAGTGTTTCATTCGGTTCATCGTTCGCAATCACAATCAATGTATCTTCAACACTTAAAGCATTTTCTATTTCAAATAATTCTTCTATTAATTCATCTAAATTTTTCTTTCCTAATGTTTTCTCTTCAAAGAAATGAATATACACTTTCTTATTATCTGTTTCTCGTTTCACTAGCATATCCATTTGCTTGTTGTCATACATTACATCCACTGCGTTAATACTGAAGTTCTTGTATTCAGATACATCATAATTGATTTCTTCCAATTGTTCTAGAACATTCAATCTAGCATTGTATAATTTCAAAACTTTATTAGAAGACATTTTTACTATAAATAAAAAGGATACTTTTTTATTTATGTTATTCATTAATCAATTTTTATCAAATTTAAAACCCCATTTTCTTAATAATCACCTTTGAAAAATCTAATAGACCGCCATCACTTTTTTGATTATCTTTTTCATTTGACCCATCACTAACGTTATTGGTAACTGAATCTCCCAACACATTATCATTTGATTGTGTTGTATCCAATACATTACCCCCTGCTTGTGTATTTGATGTTTCCACAGTTGGTCCTGCATTACCACCTGTATTAATATTAATAACAGGAGCATACGTCATAGTATTTCCTCCCGCTGTTGTCATTCCCATTGGAGGCATTGGTGGTGATTCTGGACGGGGTTTAATATCCATTACAGTTACTACTTGGATGGTATCCATTTCTAATGGATTAACTGTTTGCCCTGTATAATTCGCATCTAATTCAATGGTTAAGAATTTACCATCAATGTCTGTAATATTCCACAAGTGTCCCTCTACTTTATCCCTCAAATAAATGACCTGGTCCCCAATTGAGTATTCTTTTGCTCGTGTTTCTAACATTGACTCCCCGCTATTTTGTGATGGAGTGGTTTGTGGCATTCCCATTGGAGGCATTGGTGGTGATTCTTGACGGGGACGAATATCTTCTGCTGTTATAACACGTGTTATGTTAGCGTCGGATGGACTTGCCATTTCACCTACATAATTTGGGTCTAGTTTAATCGTGATTAAATGTCCATCTATGTTTGTGATATTCCAAAGTCTGTTTTCTACTTCGTCCTTCAAATAAAACACTTGTTCCCCTACTGTGTATTTCATTGCTTCTTGTTTTAATTTATCCCACGGACCATCCATAGGGCTACCTTCAGGTGTTTTGGGTGAAAACATTGGGTTTTCTTCCGGTGTAGGAGTGCCGTATATATATCTGTATAACTCATCTGGGTCTGTGGGTGATTTATCATCAGTCTTTTCTTCACTCGGTAATGTGCTCTCAATAGAAGGTTGTTCTTCCTTTGATGTAATATCCAGTGTAGGGAATACACTTGCATCTTTTAATCTTTCTCCAATACTTTTTTGAAGCTTACTAATTACTTCAGCATCTGCCGCATTAGGCATATACATCAAATTGTGAATATTCTTTGAAAATGACATACTACTAATGTGGTCTATTGTGTCTTCAGTAATAATACGCATTTGAACATTAATCGTTTGTAACTCTTGCATTAACAACTTGAACGTGTATGGAACACAAATAATACTGAAATCACGACCATATTTGGACATTTGCTCTATTTGGAAATCATCACTATTTAATGAACCGACGTATTGTAAAGGACCATCAGCCATAGGACTCAACATTATACTCTTTTCGGGGTTATACACACTCATCATACCTGTTTTATTACATACCGCAAAATAATACTTATCACCACGTTCCATCATAGATTCATTCAAAAACGCAGCAGCACCGTGTGAAATAACCGAATCACGTTCCATTTCTCCTATACGCAACCCACCATCATTTGCTCTTCCAGAAACTGCTTGATGTGTTAACGCTGTTCGTGGTCCTTGTGCTCGGTAATTAATTTTGTCTTTTACCATGTGTTTCAAACGCATATAATAATTAGGTCCCATGAAAATCTCACTTTCTAATTGTTTTCCATCCATTCCATTGTATAATATTTCATTTCCACTGGAATGATACCCTAACTCATTCAGCATGTCTCCAAATACTTTCACTTTGGTTCCTTTATTGTTAAATGCCGTGCAATCCCCGTATCCACCGTGTAAAACACACGCTTTCCCTGTAATACATTCTACCAAATGCCCGATTGTCATACGAGATGGAATTGCGTGAGGATTAATAATTAAATCTGGACGAATACCATCCTTTGTAAATGGCATATCACATTCTTTTACAACCAATCCTACAGTTCCCTTTTGTCCTGCTCTTGACGCCATTTTATCGCCTATTGCTGGAATACGCTGTTCTAGAACACGCACTTTTGCTATACGCCTACCTTCATCGTTATCAGTAATAAATGTTTTGTCTACAATACCTAATTGTCCTTTCTTTGTAGTCTTTGATTCATCCAAATACTTTTCACTTTCTTCAGATTCCCGCGATACCATACCTATTAATACCGTTTTATCGTTTACCTCCGTTCCTTCCCGAATAATACCGTGTTCATCTAACATACTATAATCATACCCTGTTTTTGTACCTACTACATCATTCTGTGATTCGATATTAACAAACTTTTTTGTTGTAATATTAGTGGAAACTTTGCTCTTCTCTTCGTGGCTAGCATAAGTTGAAAAGTAAGTTGTGCGGAATAATCCACGTTTTATAGCTGCCTCATTTACTAAAATCGCATCTTCTACATTGTATCCTGTATAGCACATAATAGCAACAATAGTGTTCTCGCCATATGGGTTTTCCTCATTATCAATGAATTCCAAGTAACGGGATTTTACCAAAGGAACTTGTCCATAATTCAATAATACTGCTGTCTTATCCATTCTCATACTATAATTCGTATGATATAGAGAACAAGCTTGCTTACTCTGTCCACAAGAAAATGAGTTACGTGTAGCAGGGTTGTTTTCCGGAAAGTTTATTAAGTTGCACATCATACCAAAAATAAGGGATTCGTGAATCTCCATATGGGTATGAGCATTTGTATTTTCTAATTCTTCATTACTTAATGCAATGAATGCTTGTTCCGTTTCATTTGTATCAATATAATCAATTATTGCTTTATTTTTGTAAAACCGTTTAATCTGTGTAAGTTGTCCTTCATTGTCTTTCTTTTCATCTGGAGTTATCTCATACAAATCTTCCATCTCATAAAACTCATTATTATTCAATAATACCTCTTTCTTACGTTTATTCATACCCAATACAAAATCACTCCAATGTAGAGTATCTTCTTTCAATTGTTTTTGGAAATTTGCGTTCTCAAAAGACATTTTCTTTGTTTCATTGTCTTTATAGAAAATTGGACGACAAACACGCCCACCGTCTGTATAAAAATATACTGTTTGTTCTTGTATATCAAATGAAATACTCGTGTAAATAGGAATAAGTCCTAATCTACGATGTAACTTCAATGTATCTACCATTTGAATAGGATTATCTATACATCCTACCCAGTATCCATTAATAAATAATCTTGTATGTTTAGAAATCCACAAAGGATTATGGTCATCTAATAAATGAATATGAAAATGTTTTTGTAAATAGCTAATTAATTCTTCTCTAGAATAACCTTCAGTAACATAGGTGGCAATAGATAAATGTTTATGTATACCAATGTTACCACCATCAGGCGTATCAATTGGGTCAAACATACCCCATTGAGTTGCGTTCAACAAACGAGGACCTACTACTTTGGCGGTAGCATCCAAAGGCAAATTCGTTTTACGTAAATGACTTTTTGCAGAATTGGATGATAACCGATTCAAATCTTGTAATGCTCCAATACGTTTTGTATGGCTATACGCACCCCAGTCACCCTTAAATGCTTTCCGGAACCCTTCCTCTAATAATCGCTGACCGAATATTGCGGAATGCTTTTGACGCACTAATTCATATAAATCTTCCCCGTAAGAGCCAAACTGAAATGTGATGTTTTCCTCAAATCCTAAATGAATGTTGTGTAACTGGATTTTGTAATATTCACGAAACAAATCATACATCATAGAACCTATTAATTCTACACGCTTGAATTTATAATTATCGCGGTCAGTTAGTGGTTCATTGCCATTATATACTAATAGCAACTTCAAAACAATATGTCCCAGGAAATAAGCCTTTTCATTAAAATTTAGTTCTCCTATATGAGGTAAAAAATAATCTGCTAATATCTCCATAACATATTCTACTGTTCCACCCTTTGTTAATAACCGAATGTAATCTATTGCTTGCTGTTGAGTAAAAATATTCCCAGAATCATATACAGAAGGAACTAACAAATCCTCCAAATGACTATACTTTTCACGGTCTAATAAACAATATTCCACAATTTCCTTATCAGTTAAGATACCTAATGCACGAAATACGATAAACAATGGAACCGGTTTCCTTACATTTGGAATTGCCACAACAATATTCTTCTGTGAATATGTTGCATTAGGTGCTTCTAATTTTACTGCTAATGTTCGCACTGGTTTGGATACATTCTCTGATACAGACCTAATTTCAGCAGAATATAAGTATTTTTCATTTCCATCTTCACGAATATACATCATATTATTTCCAAATTTCTCTTGAGGGACTACTGTCTTTTCTTTTCCATCAATAATAAAATATCCACCCAAGTCGTTCTTACATTCACCCATATTGAATCGCATTTCTCTTGGTAATTCGTGTAGTATACAGAAATCACTTTGAAGCATTACAGGAAACCTACCTAAATACACCTTCTCCATAGTCAATTTACGGTGCTGAACCCTTCTTCCGTATACATCTTCTACTACTGATTCAGCGGTCAGTTCTTTTATTAATACACTTTGTTCAGCTGAAACCTCTTCTACTTGCTTCTTCTTACGCTTCTTTTTATCTTTCTTTTCATTTCCTCCTACAATACTACCGTATTCATACACTTCATTTTCTACTATGTGACTATCGTCACCACCGACTATTGCCGGCTCTTCATTTTCGTCCAAAATATCCATAAATTCTACATCTACGTCATAATGAATAGTCATACCATATGTCATATCTCTTAATCTGGCTTCATTTGGAAACATATAATGAGATGCATCATCATCATAAATAATTGGTTTTCCAAAGTAAATTCGGTTTCCTTCTTTACCACCCAAATACATTAAACATTCTTGTTTATATGTTTCAGTTGCCTTGTCATAATTTACTTGTAATTTCAATGGATTACTATCTTTGAAGATTTGATATATGTCTTTTTTGAAAAAATTGTCATACGAATCAATATGATGTCTTACTAAACATTGTGGATTGTCTTCAAAATGTTTTCTTATGATTTTCCATACTTCAGCATTTTCCATTGCTTTTAATTGTATATAATCTATATAGATTGTTATCTTTATCTCAAAACACTATATTTTCATTTCTATATCCTGTAACTGATTTAAATATAAACTAACCTACCTATTTATATTTGTTTTTACTAACATGTGTGGGATATTTGGTATATTATCTGCGAATAGTAACCAAGTATTATCTAAGACTATTTACCAAACTATATTAGATGCATTAAAAGAGTTACAAAACCGTGGGTATGACTCTTCCGGAATTGGATTACTACCTATGTCTGCGGAATGGCTATTTCAAAAAGATTCATCAACTGAAACAATAACCTCTATTGAAAAAATAGAAAGAAGAAGTAATCTTATTCCTACAAACATACCCATTCACGTTGGATTTGGAC
>CEOC01032930.1_pt1 | contig 56260 bp, 46 predicted proteins | sample 356191 | NCBI WGS metagenome assembly CEOC01 (sample SAMEA2619952, study PRJEB7988) | marine metagenome | biome: marine biome (ENVO:00000447); feature: deep chlorophyll maximum layer (ENVO:xxxxxxxx); material: "saline water (ENVO:00002010), including plankton (ENVO:xxxxxxxx)" | depth 17 m
GGGACAACTAAATATCCACGGCTCAGAATAGGAATAGGGAATACTTTCTCTAAAGGAAAACAGGTAGATTATGTTTTGGGTAGTTGGACAGAAGAAGAAATAATTATTTTAGATAAAAAGTTAAAAACTATAAATGATATGATATTAAGTTATTGCTTTAATGGAATTAATAATACCATGAACTTATTTAACAATAAATAATATTAATTTTAGATAAAATATATATAATGAAAAAAATAATAATTATAATGATTGTTTTGAGTTTTGGATTAAACTCAAGCATAAATAGCCAAAAGAAAGTTGCCTTAACAAGTTTTTGGGTTTCTAAACATATAGGATTTGAACAGATCGGAGGAAGTGCAAGTCTAGTTGCGGCAATAGCTTCTTTAAGTGAAGATCCAAATTTTAATTTACAACCAGTACTAGATAATTTCTATAAAACTTTTACAGAAGATTATTCTGAAAACTTTCCTTTTGAATTAATGTCTGAGGAAGATGTTATTAAAAGACCAGAATATATAGCTTATGAAGGACGATTTAATGAGGATAAGGATGCAGATCGAAGTAAGTTGTTCCAGCGTTATTTAACTCCAGAGGGATATAAACCATTGGTAGAATCTTTATTTAAAGGAGAAAAAAGTAATCAAATGCAAATGATAAAAATGTTCAATGATGCTGATGGTGTTATGTTTGTGTCAATGGGGTATGAATTTATTAAAAAGACGGTACCTTTTACAGCAGGTGTAAGAGCTTTTGTCCGAATTAAGTTGTGGAATAAAGAAGGTAAAAAAGTATTTGCAATCAATGAGTATGGTATCTCAAAGAAATCTGTTGGTATTGTTGGTGGAATCCCTTTAATGAAGCCAGAAAAACTACTCCCTTTGTGTGAAAGTGCTTCTGAAAAATTAGTTTCAGACTTATCTAAAAAAATAGGTAAGGTATCTAAGAAGGCCGCTAAAAAATTATAGATTTTTAAAACAAGCCGTGTAATTCGGCATCTACTTTTGAAATAATTTTTCCAAGATCCTCCTGGTTTTCGTTGAAGTTGTTATTATCTACATCTATTATCAGGAGTTTACCTTTGTCATAAGTAGAAATCCATGCTTCATATCTTTCGTTAAGTCTTTTTAAATAATCTAATCTTATACTTTCTTCATATTCTCTTCCTCTGGTTTGAATATTATTGACAAGTTTAGAAACAGAAGCTCTAAGGTAAATTAATAGATCTGGTGCTGAAACAAATGACTCTATTAAATTAAAAAGGCTAAAATAATTTTCAAAATCACGAGTGGTCATTAAACCCATGGAATGTAGATTAGGCGCAAAAATATAAGCGTCTTCGTAAATTGTACGGTCTTGAATAACTGTTTTAGAACTATTTCTAATTTCTTGAGTTTGTGTAAATCTGCTATTTAGGTAATAAATCTGAAGGTTGAAAGACCATCTTTGCATTTCATCATAAAAATCCATGAGATAAGGGTTGTCATCAACATCTTCAAAATGAGTATCCCAATTATAATGTTTGGCTAATAATCCAGTTAATGTAGTTTTTCCAGCCCCAATATTTCCCGCAATAGCTATATGCATTTCCTTTAAATTTTATATATCTAAAAGTAGAAAAATAGGCGTTAAAAAAAAGTAAATGTTAATAACTTTTGCCAATAATTATTTCAAGATATCAATATAGCTTGCACCAGATTTATCTTTAGATATTGCAATAATTTTATCCTGCCCATCAATTATTTTAGAGTATTTGTTACTCTTAATTAGTGTATCGATTTTGAAGTCTAAAATATTATAATTCATTATAAAATTTCCATCGTAAGCCAAAATATATTTTTCTTTTATAATGAGTCCATTTTTAGCACATAAATTAATTACATTTAGAAGAGAACCAAACTGATCAAAAACAAATATTTTTTCTCTTGTGGTTGCATACAGTAATCTGTTTTTTTCTTTAAGATTTAAGATGGGAATATCCATATTAGGAAGAATAACAGAAAGATTTCCACTTTTATAACCAATTTCAGAATAATAATTAATTTTAATAATTTCATTTACATCAAGATCATAGAGCCATATTCCGTTATCAAAATTACTATTCGAAATACAATTGGTTTGATACAGGCCTAATTCATTAAGAGAGATTTGACTTTTCTGTTGCGACAGTGTATTGTCTAAGGCTAAGATTACTCCTTGATCTTTATAAAATAATAACGGACGAAGTGGATTGCTTATGTCAATTTGTGTAATATCTCCTAATAATTTATTACTATAGTTATAGAGTATTTCTCCTTTGGAGTCATACTTGATTAAATTGTCTTTATCTATACTATATATGAATCCATATTGATCAATTTCTGAAAGCTGAGCACTTTTAAAAAATCTAAACGTACTCTCTTTAATGTTTTGTGAAAAAGTGTTACTTGAATTAATTAAAAGAATAAAAAAACTAAACAATATGGTCAATCTGTAGTATTTCATCTAAATATTTATGGTCATTATTTATTCTGGGAATTTTATTCTGCCCACCTAATTTATTTTGACTTTTTAGCCACTTATAAAAAGTATTTTTTCTTACTTCTCTAACGATTGGTTTTTTTAATGGAGAATTGTAAGCTCTTTTAGCTTTATAGTCAACATTTATTTTTTGAAGTTCAAGATCTAAAATATTATTAAATTCTTCTAAGTTATCTGGTTTTTGTAAGAATTCAATTATCCAATAGTGATAGCCAATAGATTTATCATTTTTTTCAAATTTAGGACTCAATGAAAATTCAGCAATTCTACAATCACATAATTTAGAAGTTTCTTCAATTGCTTTTTCTACATGTTGTATCATTACCTCTTCACCTGCAATATTGATAAATTGCTGAGTTCTGCCAGTAACTTTAATTTTAAACGGATTTAAAGAAGTAAAAACAATGGTGTCCTCTAATCGGTATCTCCATAACCCACCATTAGTCGTTACAACAATTTCGTAAGGTTGGTTCAAATCTACTTCATCTAAACTTAATGTTTGTGGCTGACTTTTAAACCAATTTTCCTTGGAAATAAATTCATAATAAATCCCATAATCCAACATTAGAAGCATGTCCTTATCATTATTATTGTGTTGAAGACCAAAAAAACCTTCGGTTGCATTATAGTTTTGATAGTAGTTTATATTTTTTTGGCTAATGGCTTTAAAACTTTCTTTGTAGGGTTCAATATTTAATCCACCATGCAAATAAAGTTCTAAATTTGGCCATGCTTCATGAATACTACTTAGATTATTCTTTCTTAAAATTTCGTCTATAATTACCAACACCCAAGAGGGTGTGCCTGCAATAATATGGATATCATCTTTGAAAGAATGATCAACTATATAGTTAAGTTTTTCTTCCCAATTTTTTTCAATAAGACGTTTGACTTTTTTTGGGGATCTTCTCCATTCACACCACCATGGTAAATTTTCCATAATGATGGCGGATAAATCTCCAACCTTTTGATCTTTTGTTGGAATTATTTGATTAGAACTTCCGCCAATAATTAAATGCTTTCCGGTAAATAATTTGGTATTTGGATTATTATGATAATACAAGGCTAGTAAGTCTTTTCCTCCTTTGTAATGACACTTTCTTAAAGAATCTATTGTTACGGGAATATGTTTTACTGTTCCACTTGTTGTTCCTGAAGATTGAGCAAACCACTTAATTTTCCCAGGCCATAATATATTTACTTCTCCTGACTTTTGTTTATTAATGTATGGCTCAAAATCTTTATATTTTCTAAGTTGAACTTGACTTTTAAAATCTTCAAGTTTTGAAATTGAATAGAAACTTTGTTCTATTCCAAAGACTGTAGTCTTACCAATTTTTATTAATTCTAAAAGTGTTTGATTTTGAATTTCAACAGGATACTGAATGAATTTTTTAATTTCATCTATTCTTTTATTTAAATACCAAGAGAAGAAGGTATTAGCTGAATTTCCAATTGAATTTATCATTGGAAAATAAGATTATCCAAAAAATATAAGCCCAGCAATAATAATTAAAGCAATGGATACATATATATATCCTATAATACCTGTACTACCGTGAAAATTTTTATCTGATGACATAATTTTTTTTTACAAATATATAATCATATTAGAAAATTCTTATTTCAAAAGGAAATATAGTTTGAAATTTATCTTTACTTAATTTACTATTAACAGATTTATTAAAGTTTTTGTTTAAATTTTCTATGAATTCTATTAATTCACTCTGGCTTTGTGTTTGAAAGTTTAAACTAGATAGAATTTCAAGTAACTCATCATTTTCTCTTTCTGGGTAATGAATTAATTTTATGTTTTCTTTATCAATTCCTACCTTATTTGCAGTAAAATTAATAGCGGTTTCTAAGTTTCCAATTTCGTCTACTAATTCTAAATCTAATGCTTCCTTACCTGACCAAACTCTTCCCATAGCAATTTGATGAACATCACTTTTTTTAAGTCCATCTCTTCCCTTAGCAACTTTTGAGATAAAGGTTTCGTATATTTCATCTACTCCTTTTTGAAAAATTGATAGTTCTTTTTTATCAAGTGCATCAAACATAGTAAAGGCAGCATGATCATTAGTTTCAACTCTGTCAAAAGTGATACCAATTTTATTTTTCATCATTTTTCCAAGATTAGGAATCACTCCAAAAACACCTATTGATCCAGTGATAGTGTTAGATTCAGCAAAAATTCTATCTGCCCCACAAGATATATAGTATCCTCCAGAAGCTGCAACATCTCCCATTGAAACTATAACAGGTTTTATTTCTTTAGTTTTTTCAATAGACCTCCATATAACATCAGAAGCTAAAGCACTACCTCCAGGTGAGTTTACCCTTAAGACGACAGCTTTTATAGTTGAATCATCTTTGACTTTATTTATAGCTTTAACTATGGTTGATGAACCCATACTTTCTTCAGTACTTTCACCACTTATTATATCTCCCACTGCATAAACAATTGCAATATTTCCTTTTTTCTTAGCTATTCCAGAGCCAAACTGAATAGAGTTTTTAGTTGTGCTCTTAGAAAGATATTTTTTAAATGATACTTTATTGAGTGGATCTTTTTTCTCTATTCCGATACTTTTTCTAATTATGGAGTCTAATTGATCTTCGTAAATAAGATCGTCAACAAGTTTATATTTAAGGCACCCTAGAGCATTATAACTGTAAATAGAATCAGCAATTTCGTTTAATAATTCCAAAGAAATATCTCTTGAATCTTTTATGTTATGAGTCATGTTTTTCCAAACGTCGTCCAATAATTTTTTTATCTGAAGTTTATTTTCTGGGCTCATTTTTTCATACATAAAGGGCTCAACAGCTCCCTTAAATTTATTTCCCTTTCCTCTTATTACTTGAACATCTACATCCAATTTCTCTAGAGCTTTTTTGAAAAACATAAGCTCTGAGCCCAGTCCTCTAAAATCAATCATACCTTCAGGATATAAATAAACTTTATCCGCAACACTATTTAAATAAAATGCTCCTAAAGAAAAAGTTTCTTCATATGCTAAAATAAATTTACCATCATTACTAAAATCATCTAAAGAATTTCTTAGGTTATCAATAGTTGATAATCCCATATTTACATTAGAGATTTTTAAGACTATTCCCTTTATTTTCTCATCATTCTTAGCTTTTTTGAGTATGGATGTTACTTCATGAATTCCATAACTTTTAGAAATAGGATTATTTATATTATTGGTGGTCTCAATTCCACTTCTTTCTTTTATGTTAAAATTTAAGTTCATTTCTAGGTAAGAATTCTCAGAAACTTTAAATTCTTCTTTTTGCATAAAAGAGCCAGCTACAGAAAAAATAATGATATTAATTATTAGAATTACAAATGCAGATAAAACTACGTAAGCAAAAATTGATGCCCAAAACGATCTCCAAAATGGTCTCATGATTAAATGATTTTATAATTTTGACAAAAATATGAATAATAGTTCTATTAAAATTAACAAAAGTAAAGCGATATTACATTTATTTTTGAATTACAGTTTAATACATTAAATGAAAGAAGCAAAAGCGGTAATATCACTAGGTTCAAATCTTGGTAACAAAAAGAATAATTTGGATATTGCCATAAATTTAATTGGTAAATTTTCATCTATAATTACAAAGTCTCATATTTACTATTCTGAACCTTGGGGCTATCAATCAAACAATTCTTTTTTAAATATGGGAATGATGGTAAGAACCAAATTAGAACCTTTAGATTTTCTAAAAAAACTAAAAGACATTGAAATGAAAATGGGCAGGCCTCCAAAAAAAAAAGACACTTATGAAGACAGGCTTATCGATTTAGATATATTGATATTTGGTAACTTTAAAATCAACCAAAAAGAACTTGTTATTCCCCATCCTAAAATTAAAGAGAGAAAGTTTTCATTATTAATTCTTAAAGATATTTTTGGAAATAAATATATTCCAGAGTTAGATAATTCAGTAGACGAAATGTTGATGATTTGTAACGACCATTCTAATGTTGAAGTTGTTGAATAATGATTATAAATATATAGCTATTGAAGGAAATATTGGTGTTGGTAAAACTACGCTTGCAAAATTTTTGAGTAAAGAGTTTAATGGATCTATTCTTTTAGAAGAATTTACTGATAATAAATTCCTTAAAGAGTTCTATAAATCTGGAAATTATTCTTTTCAAATGGAAATGCAGTTTTTAATTGACAGAAGCTTACAAATGAATGATTTTTTTAAAAACAATCATCAATTTATATTTTCTGATTTCCACATTAGTAAAAGTCTAATTTTTTCTAAAATGAATTTAGATAATACCAGTTATAATATCATTAAAAATGCTCATTTAAATTTATTTCAGCACTTTCCAAAACCTGATGCTGTTATTTTTATAGATGGCAGTATTGAAAATATCATGGAAAATATTGATAAAAGAAATAGAAGTTTTGAGAAGAATTTTAAAAGAGAATACTTAGAAAAGCTCATCAAAAATTACAATAGTTGGATAGCTAATCAAAGTACACCTGTATTTAGAATTGATTCCAAAGAAATAAAATTAACAGATGTTGAGGAATTAAAAAATAGATTTATTTCTTTACTTAAAATCAAATATTAATCTTTTAATAGTTTAATGTTTAGCTACTTGTCAACAATTTACAGTTCCTATTTTTAGTTATCTGTGCTTTTTTTATATAAAATAAAGTCCTTATACTTGCAACAACATAAAATGAATTAAAAAAATTCTAATGAAAAGCAATAAATTTAATTTCAATAAAATTGCAATATTATCTTTGTTATTTGCAATTTTTTCAAGTTGTTCAACAATTAAAGAGTTGGAATATAACGTTACTCAAAACCCATTACATATGAAAGGTGGTGATGTAACATTACAGATAAATGGAAAATTTGTTGAGAAAGGACTTAGCCCTAAGGGGATAGCAGAAATTACTCCAATTTTCTTTTGTGCCGATGGCAATGAAATACCATTTGTTACTGAAATTTATCAAGGACCAAAGGCTGCTGGTAATGGAAAAGTGGTACCTGCAGAAGGACTGCCCTTTTCATATTCAAGCACTATTCCGTACCAAAAAAGTATGGATGAGGGAGAAGTTAAAGTGAGAATATTATTTAAAATGGGAACAAAAGATCCTGTAGAATCATATAGCCCAAAAATAGCAGATGGAACTATCACTACTCCTTTGCTAATAGATTTGGATGATCATGTTATAATGTCATCTGAATGTAATTTCAAGAGAACCAATTCTTTTAGTAAATCTGCTACCATTAACTTTTCAAAGGGTAAACATAATATTACATCTAGAGAAATGAGAGATTCGGATGTGAAAGAACTTCTTAGTTTTATTTCATCCTCTATGGAAGAAGATTCTAGAATTGATGTTAAGTCAATTCAAATTAGTTCTTATGCTTCACCAGAAGGAGAAGTTGATTTGAATAATAATCTTGCTCAAGATAGAGGAAATAGCGCTATGAAATTTATGATTTCTAAAGCAAAAAGAATGAAATTCAGTCCTGGTAAAGAAAAATCATTTTATAATATTTCTCCTAAGGGAGAAGATTGGGCTGGATTTAAAACAGAAGTTTCTAAAACAGATCATGAAGACAAAGAATTAATTTTAAGAGTTCTTCAAATGACATCTGATTTGAATAAAAGAGAAAAAGAAATCAGAAATATGGCTAAAACATATTCCTTTTTAGAAAAAAAGGTGTTGCCTCAATTAAGAAGATCAACTATAACAGTCAATTATGATGAGGTTGGTTATAGTGATGATGAATTGAAGGCTTTAATTGCTTCAAATCCTGATACACTGAACTTAGAAGAATTAATTCAAGCGAGTTTAAACGAAGAAGACATGAATGTTAAATTGAGAAATTTCAATAATGCTCAAAGATTGTTTCCAAATGATTGGAGAATAATGAATAATATAGGATATCTCTTGTATAATATGGGTGATATTGATGGCTCTACACAAGCTTTTGAAAAAGCACTTTCAATTACAGATAATAGCGTTGTAAGTAATAACGTTGGTGCGGTTAAACATATGAAAGCTGGTAAGTCTTCTGATGAAATTAAAACATTGTTCGAATCTTCAAATACTAAAGAATCAAAGTATAATAGTGGTTTAATTCTTATTGAAGAAGGGAAGTATGAAGAATCTATTACTTCAATGGGAGATTCCAAATCATACAATTATGCATTAGCAAATGTACTAGCAGAACATTATGATGCAGCCTCTGATGCTTTAGACGACATAAATTGTGATTGTGCAAAGTCCTATTATTTAAAAGCGATTATTGGTGCTAGAACCGCTAACACTGAGATGGTAATGGAAAATTTAAAGTCTGCTTTTGAAAAAGATGCCTCACTAAAAGATGCCGCTAAGAAAGATAGAGAATTTATTAAATTCTTCGAAAATGCTGACTTTTTGGCATTGTTCTAGATAACAGAACAATTTCAAGACATTATTAGGGAACATAAATTTATGTTCCCTATTTTTTTTCTATTTTGTATGGAAAATTTTTCCTAACTACTAATGTATTTTCAAATACTTCTTCCAATTCTTTTTTAAATAATTCTGCTCTATTATAATCTTTAAATTTACCAGAGTATAAAAATATATTTGGTGCTATATATTCATCAAATAATGTTTTTTCTGGAAAATTTGAAATAAAATTTTTACGAACTTCTCTAATTTTAGAAGTTTCCTGAGTTACATAAATTTGGATAGTATATCCTTTATATGTGCCATTTTTAGCAATATAATTACTTATAGAATCAATTCTTGAATCCTTATTTTCTATTAAGCTACCTATTTCAGATATGTAATTAATAGTTTGAATGTTAATTTGACTATCTATTTTGTTAAAACTTATAGAATCAGAGTTTAAACTGTCATTATTCGATAGCGATTTTACTTTAAGGCTGTCTAAAGCATCTTTTTTTGGATATAAAATCCAATTTTCTTGACAGTAACTGTATGAACAAAGACTAATAAATATGATAAACCAAATTTTTTTCATTTAATTTTATTAAAACAAATCTAATAAACTATTATGAAAATTTACGGCCTTTGTACTTTAGTTGTTTAGCATTTTAAACTCAAGTTGAAACAAATTATTTAGAAACATTCTAAATTAAGATATTTTGATGACAATTGTTACAACAATGTGGCCTAAATAATATTGACATATTACATTTGTCTTGCTTTTGAATGTGATATTTTAAGTAAAATTAAATGATAGATAAATACTACAATTTTTTAGGTAAATTTTTCACTACTTTATTTCTTGTCTTAATATTACTTACTAGCACTTCCCAAGATGGTGAAAAACTATTCAAAGCTAATTGTGCTTCTTGCCATCATCCAATAAAAAATGCTACAGGTCCTAAAATGCAGGGGGCTCTTCAAAAATGGCAAGATGCAGGCGAAGAAGATTTTATTTATGAATGGGTTTCAAATCCATCTAAGCTATATAACAGTGGTAAATCTAAAATGGCTAAAGCTATTTGGGATTGGTCTCCAACGGCTATGACCCCTCAGGGTCACTTATCCAAAGAAGAAGTTGAATCTATATTTACCTACGTAGATAATTACGCTCCACCAGTTGTTGCAGTTGTTGGATCTGGGGATGCAGGTGACCCTAATGCTAATGATTCTGAATCATCAGAATATTGGTGGTGGATTCTTTCCTTTTTATTAGTTTTTGTGCTCTTCGCAATTTTTGGAGTAAGAAGAGAACTCTCTGCCGCTATCGCAGCAAAAGAAGGAAGAGAAATTGATCCCACAAGAACATTTATGACTTCCATTAAAGAATGGTTATTAAGAAATTGGTTTGTTACTGTATTATTAGTTGTTGGAATTGCTCTTTTTTCAGGATTAGAAGTTTTTAATAGGGCATTTCAATTAGGAGTTTACCAAGACTATATGCCTTCTCAACCTGTTGCTTATTCTCATAAATTACACGCTGGCAAAATGGGTATTGAATGCAAATACTGCCATCATTCAGCTGAAAAGTCTAAACACGCAGGTATTCCCTCAACTAACGTATGTATGAATTGTCATGCAGTTGTTCATGAAGGAGCTCAATATGGTGCTGAAGAAATTAACAAATTACACAAAGCAGCTGGGTACAATAAAAATAAACAAGCTTACAACTTAGATAAATTTGGTAATAGAATTGAAGATCCAATAGTATGGAACAAGGCACATAATTTGCCTGATCACGTATATTTTAGTCATGCTCAACATGTTCATCCAAATACGGCTAATATAGACTGTAGACAATGTCATGGCCCTGTTCAAAACTATACATTAGGAAGAGTTTCTACCATTGATGAAGTAAATGCGTATGCTAAAACTGATGAGGGAATGGAAAAAGGGCTTATTCAGCTCACAAAACCTTTACTTACTATGGGCTGGTGTATAGAATGTCACAATAAAAAAGAGATTGATCTTACAAGTTCTGGTTATTATGAAGAAATTCATAATAGATTAAAATTAAGAGCTGATGTAAATAATAAAATTTTTGAAGATGATAAGGTAACTGTTAAAGAATTAGGTGGTTGGGAATGTGCTAAATGTCATTATTAATAAGTACTGATAATTTTAATTTATGAGCAAAACGAAGACATATTGGAAAGGTTATGATGAGAAACATCAAACACCAGAGTTTGCTGTATCTTCTAAAAAAGAATTTAAAGAGGATGTTCCGGTAGATGAATTTTTATCAACCGATGGCCTTGAAGATATGAAGACTGGAAGAAGAGACTTTCTTAAGTATATGGGTTTTAGTGTTGCTGCAGCAACACTTGCATCATGTGAGTCGCCAGTTATCAAATCTATTCCATATGCTAATAAGCCAGAAGAAATTACACCTGGCGTTGCTAACTGGTATTCAAGTTCTTATTATGATGGAAATGATTTTGCTAATGTATTAGTAAAATCTAGAGAAGGTCGTCCCATTTGGTTAAAAGGTAAAAAAGATGGATTTACTCAAGGAGGGTTAATTCCTAGAATATCAACCTCAATTTTAAATCTTTATAATAGTTCTAGAATCAATGGGCCCATTTTCAATAACAACCCAGAATCCTGGTCTAATATTGATTCTAAATTAGTAAGTAAGTTAAATGATATTGCTGCAAAAAATGGAAAAATAAGAATTATTTCAAATACTATTATTTCACCATCAACCAGAGCTGTAATCGATGAATTCATTAAAAAATATTCTTCAAGCAATAGTAATGAAACTGAGTTAGGTTGTGATATTAAACATGTAGAATACGATGTGCAATCTTATTACGGAATAAGAAAAGCTAACAAAAATATTTTTGGTGAAAACTTTATTCCAAATTACGATTTTTCTAAAGCTAAAACCATTGTTTCAATCAATTCTGATTTTATTTGTAATTGGCTTCTTCCATCAAAATTTTCTACCGACTATAGTAAGGCAAGAAAGCCAGAAAACGGATGGATGTCCAAACATTTTCATTTTGAATCCGTTCTTTCATTAACAGGTGCTAACTCTGATTATAGAGCTAAAATTAAACCATCAGAAGAAATTTTAGTTGCTTCTTCCATATTGAATAAATTAAATGGAGAATCTACAAATACATCTTTTAGTGATGACACTAATCAGAAATTAGATGCTGCTGTAGCTTCTTTGATTGAAAATAAGGCGAATTCTCTTGTGGTTGCAGGATCTAATGATCCCAATGTCCAAATGTTGGTCAATAAAATAAACTATAAGTTAGAAAATTACGGAAATACAATAGACACTAATAATACAATAAATTTATTTAATGCTAACGATGAAGAAGTTGAAGCTTTTCACAGTGAACTCTTAAACGGTGAACTTGACGGAGTGCTTTTTTATGGTGTTAATCCAGTATACTCTCTTCCAAATAGTGATAAAACTTCAAATGCAATTAAAAAGTTAGAATTATCTGTATCTTTTTCTGAGTACCTTGATGAAACATCTTCTCTTTGTAGTTTTGTTTGTCCTGATCACAATTATTTAGAATCGTGGTGTGATTTAAATCCGTCAGGTAACCATTATTCTATTCAGCAGCCTTTAATAAGACCATTATATAACACCAGACAATCACAAGAATCATTATTGGTTTGGTCTGGTCTTGCTCAAAGATCCAATTCAGAGAGTCAGGCTTTTTATGACTTCATTAAAAAATACTGGTTAGAAAATAATATTGGTGACCAAAACTCCTATACTGGATTCACTGATTTTTGGAACTGGACTGTTCATAATGGATTCACTAATCAAGATGATAACAGTGAAATAGTGGAATTAATTTATAATGATTACCCAATTGAAATCACTAATCAATCAGAAAATAAAGACTGGGAATTTACTATTTATCAAAAAGAATTAGGAGTTGGACACCATGCTGCTAACCCTTGGTTGCAAGAACTTCCAGATGCCATTTCAAAAATTGTATGGGATAATTATATTACCATGTCTCCTTCTGACTGTTATAAGTTGTTTGAAATCGATACTTCAAATTCTAAATCTGCTTGGGATGGAATTCATTTAGGACAGGAAGAAAAAGCTTTTGTAGCTACTGTTAATGTTAATGATATTGATATCAAACTTCCTGTTTATCCACTTCCTGGACAGACTAGTGGAACCATAGGAATTGCAATGGGTTATGGAAGAGGGGGAAATGGTGAAGATATTGGAAAAGCTGCATTTCAATCTGATGAATTTGGAAACCATTTAGCGGATGAAAATGGTGCTCTAGTCCCAGTTGGGGCTAATGCCTTTAAGTTTTGTAGTTTTAAAGATGGATTTTTAAATTACAATGGATTTGCTGAGGTTTCGGCAACTGATGAAAGGTATGCTCTTGCTAGTACTCAAACTCATCATACAATAATGGGTAGAACATCAATTGTAAAAGAAACTACTTATGATTTTTGGAAGGATAATCATGAATTTAATCAAGAATCTTACAATCCAAAAGTTAAATTACACAGTCATGCTGAAGGCGGACATTCGGAAGTTAATGCTACAGAATATTCATTATGGGACGAACATCCTGTTGAAAATGTAGGACACCGCTGGGGGATGTCAATTGATTTATCATCTTGTAATGGGTGTGGCGTATGTATAACAGCATGCCATTCAGAAAACAATGTTCCAGTTGTTGGAAAAGATGAAGTAAGAAGATCAAGAGATATGCATTGGCTAAGAATGGATAGGTACTTTTCTTCTATTGAAGATGATAATAGAAAAACTTGGGCTAATTCTGATAAAGTTGAAGGTGATTTTGATTATGGAAAATTAGAAGTTCCTGAAGATAATCCGTCTGTAGTTTTTATGCCAATGTTATGTCAGCATTGTAATCATGCTCCATGTGAAACAGTTTGTCCAGTTGCTGCTACTACTCACAGTAACGAAGGTTTAAATATGATGACTTATAATAGGTGTATAGGAACTAGATATTGTGCTAATAACTGCCCTTATAAAGTAAGAAGATTTAATTGGTTTAATTACCGTGATTATAGAAAGTTTAAAAACTTTAATCCAAATCAAGATCAGATGGCTAGGATGGTTTTAAACCCTGATGTTGTTGTGAGATCTAGAGGAGTAATGGAAAAATGTAGTTTTTGTGTACAAGGAATTCAAGCAGCTAAGTTAACTGCAAAAAAAGAAGGACGAAAACTTGTTGATGGTGATGTAATGTGTGCTTGTGGAGATGCATGTCCTAATGACTGTATAACTTTTGGTGATTGGAATGATCCAGAATCTAAAATTCGCGAGGTGTCTGGTTCTGATAGAGCATATCAAGCACTTGAAGAGATAGGAGTTAAGCCAAATATTTGGTATCAACTTAAAGTAAGAAATATTGAAGATGATGTAGCAATGAATGCTGTATCAAAAGAATCTCATTCTGAACATCATTAAAATATTAAATAGAAATGCATAAAGAATCAGACATACGATTACCACTAATTCTAGGAGATAAGTCCTATAAAGATATAACTGATGATATTATTCGTCCAATTGAAGCAAAAGCTCCAAAATTATGGTATTTATTATTTGCGATCTCCATAATAATAGCTCTTTGGGGTATTGGTTGTATCGTTTATTTACTAGGTACTGGTGTAGGTGTTTGGGGGCTAAATAAAACGGTTGGATGGGCTTGGGATATTACTAATTTTGTTTGGTGGGTAGGGATCGGTCATGCCGGAACTTTAATTTCTGCAGTGCTACTTTTATTTAGGCAAAAATGGAGATTTGCTATTAATAGAGCAGCTGAAGCCATGACTATATTTGCTGTATTTATGGCGGGTTTATTCCCCCTTATTCACATGGGACGACTTTGGTTAGGTTATTGGGTTTTCCCATTACCCAACCAGTTTGGATCTTTGTGGGTTAATTTTAATTCTCCCTTGCTATGGGATGTATTTGCTATTTCAACTTATCTTTCTGTGTCTTTAGTTTTTTGGTACATAGGACTTATTCCAGATTTTGCTACAATAAGAGACAGAGTAACTAAGCCTATTTTCAAAAAGGCATATAGAGTTTTAAGTTTTGGTTGGACTGGAGATGCAAAAGCATGGAATAGATTCGAGCAAGTATCATTAGTTTTAGCTGGTTTAGCTACGCCTTTAGTTTTTTCAGTTCACTCAATTGTATCTTTTGATTTTGCCACTTCTGTAATTCCTGGATGGCATACCACAATTTTTCCTCCATATTTTGTTTCTGGGGCGGTGTTTTCAGGTTTTGCAATGGTTCAAACCCTAATGTTGATTCTGAGAAAAGCATATAAGTTAGAGGCATATCTTCACGTTAAGCACATTGAATACATGAATATTGTAATTATTGTTACTGGTTCCATTGTTGGAGTTGCATATATTACAGAACTTTTTGTTTCTTGGTACTCAGGTGTTGAATATGAGTCCTATGCGTTTTTAAATAGAGCAACAGGACCTTATTGGTGGTCCTATTGGGCTATGATGACTTGCAACGTTATCTCTCCTCAGTTATTTTGGTTTAAAAAATTACGTACCAGTTTAATGTTTTCTTTTTTCATGTCCATTATTATAAATATTGGTATGTGGTTTGAACGTTTTGTTATTATAGTAACCTCCTTACACAGAGATTATGTTCCATCATCTTGGACTTATTTCCATCCAACTTGGGTTGATATTGGTGTATACATGGGAACCTTAGGTATCTTTTTTGTTTTTTATTTATTATTCTCAAGATACTTTCCTGTATTACCTATAGCAGAACTTAAAACAATTTTGAAATCCTCAGGGAAAAATTATAAAGAGGGTTATGGTAAAGGAAAAGGTTATTGGGATAAACATTCAGCGCATTAAAAATTAACTATGGCAGATAAAGTAATATTCGCAATGTATGATGATGATGACAAGCTAATGGATGGAGCTAAACATCTAGTAGCTAATAAAGTCAAAGTATCTGATGTTTATTCTCCGATGCCATTGCATGGAATAGACTCTATTATTGGTGTGGAGCCTACACGATTAGCTATTACAGCATTCATGTACGGTCTTACTGGAACCATGTTAGCCATTATAGGAATAAGATATATGATGATTATTGATTGGCCTATGAATATTGGGGGAAAACCTAATTTTAGTTTAAAGGAAAACATGTTATCTTTTGTTCCTATATTTTTCGAGTTTACAGTTCTATGCGCTGCTCATGGTATGGCTATCACTTATTTAATAAGAAATAAAACACTCCCCGGAATGCCACCAAGAAATCCAGACCCTAGAACTACTGACGATAAGTTTGTAATGGAAATTAAAACATCAGAAAATTCTCATGTTAGTGAAAAAGATTTATCAAAGCTGATAAAAGATACTGGTTTTATTGAGATTGAAGAAAAAAATATATTATGAATAAGTTAAGTATTTCCTTATTTAAATTATTATTTATCACACTAGTGTTTACTACGTTTAACTCTTGTGTTAAAGATCCTGACTCTCCAGGCTATGAATACGTAGATGATATGTTTCGGTCTCAAGCAATTGAAGCATATATTGATTACGGTTTGGTAGGAGATAAAACCAATGACTCTTTAAAAAACACTATTTCTGCTAGAACACCTTCAAAAGGAACAATTCCTTATAGCAAGAATAAAAAAATATCAGAAATTAACATGCCATTTTATTATGGATCTTCTGAAGAAGAAAGATTGAGAGCAAATGAAGAAGTTTCGCTTCCTCAAATCTATTATTCAAATGCCTCAACACAAGAGGCAAATATTGCTGAAGGGAAAAGACTTTATGGATTGTTTTGTGCTCATTGCCACGGAGAAAAGGGGAACGGTGACGGTAAAACAATTACAATAGGAGGATATCCTGCTGCTCCTCCAGCTTACAATACATTAAAAGACAGAAAACCAGGATCTGTTTTTCATACCATTACTCATGGTAAAAATGCTATGGGACCACACGCTTCCCAGCTTAATAAAGATGAAAGATGGAAAGTGGCAATGTATGTAAGAACAATGCAATTTGACGGAGACATAAATTTAGAAGAATTAATTTCTGAAAATCTAGAAGTAAATAAATAATATAAAATGGACTATATAATTTCAGATAAAGCAAAAAAAGTTACCCTTGGCCTTGCAATAGTTGGTTTGGTATTATTGATTATTGGTTTTTCTCAACAAAAAGACTTTGTTTATGCTAAAAAAGTGGATAACCATACTGTTGAGATAATATATAATGGTCACGCTGATATTGAATCTCAAGACAACCTAAAAGAAACTATAATAAGTAAGATGTCAGGATATGAATTAGATTTTCATGATGCATCTCATGGAAATCACAAGGAACATGGGGAAGGGTCTCACGCCCATCATGGTCCAACCTTTAATTGGAATGTTCATATAAAACATACAGAAAATCACAACAGTTCACTTATATCTCATCATGAAAGTGGCGCGGATATTTTAGTTAATAAAGTAGAAAGTGGTGAAGTTTCTTTTTTTGATTCAGGATTAAGAAGATTTTGGTCCAATTTACTAGTTAATGGTTTTTTCTTTTTCGGAATTGCTCTTGGAGCTTTATTCTTTTTGGCACTACATTATGCTACTGAATCTGGATGGGGTGTAGTTTTGCTAAGAGTTACAGAAGGAATCATGACTGCAATGCCTATAGGAATGGGTGTTTTAGTTGTAGTTTTTATGGCAGGGTCTATTGGACTTCACCACATATATCCGTGGATGGATTCCGATTTATTAGATCCTAATTCAAGTCATTTTGATCCCATAATTTATGGTAAAAAAGCTTATTTGAATATACCTTTTTTCTGGATTAGAGTAGTAGCTTATTTCACTACATTTATTTTGTTTTTAAGGTGGTTTAAAAAGAAATCAAGACAAGAGGACTCAGAGGGTGGAACAGAAACCCATTTTAAAATGTACAGAAGAGGAGCTTTATTTTTAGTATTCTTTGCAGTATTTTCTTCAACTATGGCATGGGATTTCATTATGTCTATTGATACTCATTGGTTTAGTACTTTATTTGGTTGGTATGTTTTTTCAGGAATATGGTTAAGCGGCATGATTATGGTAATGATGATTACGCTATATTTAAGAAAGTCGGGATACTTACCTTTTGTTAATGAAAGCCACATTCATGATGTTGGTAAATATATGTTTGCTTTAAGTTTTCTGTGGAGTTACTTATGGTTTTCTCAATTCATGTTAATTTGGTATTCTAATATTCCAGAAGAAGTGATTTATTTCACTGAAAGAATTGAAAATTATAATCTTTTATTCTTTGGAACATTTATCGTTAATTTCTTTTTCCCAATGGTATTTTTTATGTCAAGAGATACCAAACGATCTGCAGGATTTCTTATAGTAATTGGCTTAATGATATTTATTGGACATTGGTTTGATGTATTTAATATGGTCATGCCTGGAACCTTATTTGATCAGTGGGAAATTGGATTATTAGAAATAGGTATGTTTTTAATGTTTTTAGGAATTTTCGTGTACACCGTTCTTAATGCTATTTCTAAGGCACCATTATTACAGAAAAATCATCCGTTTTTAGAAGAAAGTAAACACCATGAATATTAATTTTAAAAAATTATGGAAATTAAGTTTATAATTATAATTACTGTAGCTCTTTTCTTTATTGCCTTAGTGCAATTAATGAAAGTTTATGACCTTGCTGCAAAAGTAAGGGGGGAAAAGTCTCAGGAAAAAGTATCAAGAAGCGAAAATATGTTGATGGCTAATTTAATGCTAATTTTTATGATAGCATTTTTTGGTTTTGTAATATGGTTAATTGCCAAATATGGTTTTAATGCAGGACTTTATACAGCTGCTACAGAACACGGACAAGAAATTGATCAGTTATTAATGTTTAATTGGTGGATTATTCTTCCAGTTTTTTTTATTACTAATACCTTACTATTTGGATTCTCTTGGAAATACTATTATCGTGAGGAGAGAACTGCTTTATATTACCCTCACAATAATAAACTTGAAGCTGTATGGACTATTGTTCCAGCAATTGCTTTAGCTTTTATAGTTATTTACGGTTTAATGACTTGGAACAAAATCATGTATAACCAGGAGAAAGGAGAAGTAGTGGAAGTATATGCTTATCAATTTGGGTGGATTGTTAGATATTCTGGCGTTGACAATACACTTGGAAAAGCAGATTATAAAATGGTTTCTGCAACCAACCCTTTGGGAGTAATTACTCAAAAAACTATTTCAGAAACTTACAATGAAATTGATCGAAGAGTTAATGATATTGATTCTATTCTATCTAATAATATTAATGCTGAAGGCAAATATCTATTACCAGATTCGAAAGTTGATAAATTACAAGAAGAGTTGGACAGACATAAAAGAAGGAAATATAGAATTGAAGCCTCAATTGATAGAAAAAACAGTAATGCTTCAGTTTATGAGTCTAGTGATGATGATATAATAGTTCAGGAGATACATTTAGTGAAAAATCAACCTTATACTTTTAAGTTTAGGTCTAAAGATGTTATCCACTGTCCATGGTTTCCTCATTTTAGAGCACAAATAAATGCAGTTCCAGGAATGGAAACAAGTTTTGCACTTACTCCTACTATAACTACTGCAGAGATGCGAGCTAATCCGGATGTAATAAAGCATTGGGAAAATATAAATGTTGTTCACAATGAAAGAAAAAGAAGAATTGGAGAAGAGGAAGAAAGAGTATTATTTGACTACGTACTAATGTGTAATAAGATTTGTGGGGCAGGTCATTCTAACATGCAACTAAAGGTAATTGTAGAAACACAAGAAGAATTTAATAACTGGATAGAAAATAATGGAGATAATAAACGTTTAACCTTTTCTGGGCAAGAGGTTAATTGGACTAAGACAAAAGAACAAGCATCTCTTTGATTTGTAAATTTGTAATAAATAATTTTATATGGCGCACGATACTCATCATCATAAAGAAAGTTTTATAACAAAGTATATCTTTAGCCAAGATCATAAAATGATTGCAAAACAGTATTTGTTAACTGCAATCTTTATGGGAGCTATTGGAATAACCTTATCCGCATTATTCAGGATGAAATTAGGATGGCCTGATGAAAAATTCCCACTTTTAGAAGCAATTCTTGGATCGGATGCAGCACCTGAGGGTCTACTAGATAGTAATTGGTATCTGGGGTTAGTGACACTTCATGGAACTATTATGGTCTTCTTTGTTCTAACTGGAGGCCTTTCAGGTACTTTTTCAAATTTATTAATTCCTCTTCAGGTAGGGGCTAGAGATATGGCTTCAGGATTACTTAATATGATTGCCTATTGGTTATTTTTTCTTTCAAGTCTACTCATGGCAGCATCTTTATTCATAGAAACAGGACCTGCTATGGCTGGGTGGACCGTTTATCCCCCATTAAGTGTACTAGCTGAGTTTCAACCTGGATCTGGACTCGGTATGACTTTATGGCTATTGTCTATGACAGTCTTTATCGCTTCCTCACTAATAGGTGGGATTAACTATATCGTTACCATTCTAAATCTTAGAACTAAAGGTATGACTATGACTAGACTTCCATTAACAATTTGGGCATTCTTCATCACAGCTATCCTAGGGGTTCTTTCCTTCCCAGTTTTATTATCAGCAGCAGTTTTACTTTTAATGGACAGAGGTTTTGGAACTAGTTTTTACATGAGCGACATTGTTACATCATCAGGAGCTCTAGATGCTACTGGTGGAAGCCCTATTTTATATGAACATTTATTTTGGTTTTTAGGTCATCCAGAGGTTTATATCATTTTATTACCTGCACTGGGTATGACTTCAGAAATTATTTCAACTTGTGCAAGAAAACCAATTTTTGGTTATCGAGCAATGATAGGTTCTATGTTAGCTATTGGATTTCTTTCTTTTATTGTTTGGGGACATCATATGTTCTTAACTGGAATGAATCCATTTTTAGGTGGCGTTTTCACCTTTACAACTTTATTAATTGCTATCCCTTCTGCTGTTAAGGCGTTCAATTATATTACTACTATTTGGAAAGGAAATGTCGTGATGACACCTGCCATGCTATTTTGTATTGGATCAGTTTCTACTTTTATTTCTGGTGGTGTTACTGGAATAATTTTAGCGGACTCTGCCTTAGATATTTCTCAGCATGACACCTATTTTGTAGTAGGACATTTTCACATAGTAATGGGTATGACAGCGATTTTAGGAATGTTTGCTGGAATATATCATTGGTTTCCCAAAATGTATGGTAAGGCGATGAATAAGAGAATGGGAATGGTTCATTTTTGGATTACAATTATATGCGGTTATGGTGTTTTTCTTCCAATGCATTTTCTTGGAGAAGGTGGATTACCTAGAAGGTATTATGAAAATACCAATTTCCCCATGTTTGATCACTTCTTAGATTTAAATATTATGATTTCTATTTTTGCAAGTGTTGGTGTCATTGCTCAAGTAATTTTCTTTTTCAATTTTTTCTATAGTATTTTTAGGGGCCCTAGATCCTCTCAAAACCCTTGGAATTCTAATTCTTTAGAATGGACTACACCAGTAGAACATGTCCATGGTAATTGGGTAGGTGAAATACCTACAGTATATAGATGGCCATACGATTACAGCAAACCAGGAAAAGATAAAGATTTTGTTCCTCAAAATATTCCTTTAGACGATAATGAAGAAGAGCATTAATATTAATTTTTAAGTAATTTTTTTACCAAAGTCCGTAACTTCACTGTGTGCGGACTTTTTATTTTATCATTACCATATTAATAAATAGTATTTTATTTTCTCAAGAGGGTAAAATAATTGCAAACTCTAGACCTTTTAATGAAATAGGAATTCGATTGGAAATCAAGAATTTTTTTATTGATGGTCATCGTTTTAAAATTCAAGAAATAAAACCATATTATAAATTAAACGAAAAATTCAAAATTGGATTTGGCTATTGTTCTTTAAAAGATGAAAATTTTTATTTTCAAGACTCTACTTTACTTAGAATTAACTCATCTAATTTTTTTGGCTCTTATAATTGGATGATTTCAGAAATTATATCTGCTGAGGCTACATTAGATTTTGGAATTGGAAGAATAAAATCGGTTAATATAGATGATAGTATTGATAAAGGATCTTATTCATTTTTTGAGCCGGCTATCATTATTAATTATAGTGGATTTAATTTTTTTAATTTAGGTATTGGCTCTGGGATTAGATTTACAAGGAATGATAAGTCTATTTTTTCTAGAAACTTAACCCTACCAACTATAATTTTAAGATTTTCTCTAAAGTTTACAGAAATTTATAATCACTTTCTACATCGTTCAAATACATCATTATATTTGGATAATGATTGAGGAATATGACTTTAGATCAGAAGAGCAGGGTCAGACTGATAAAACCTACGAGATTGCTTTACGTCCTAGGCAATTAGAAGACTTTGCTGGCCAGTCTCAAGTAGTAGAAAATCTAAGAATTTTTGTTTCTGCTGCTAAAATGAGAGAAGAAAGTCTTGATCATGTACTACTTCATGGCCCACCTGGTCTTGGTAAAACAACTTTGGCTCAAATTATTTCTAATGAAATGGAAGTTGGGATTAAAATTTCATCAGGGCCTGTACTTGACAAGCCTGGAGATTTAGCAGGATTACTTACAAATTTAGAAACAGGAGATGTTCTTTTTATTGATGAAATTCATCGACTAAGTCCTGTAATAGAAGAATATTTATATTCTGCCATGGAAGATTATAAGATTGATATTGTATTAGATACTGGTCCCAATGCAAGAACAGTTCAAATTGATTTAAATCCATTCACATTAATAGGAGCTACCACTAGAAGTGGTCTACTTACAGCTCCTTTAAGAGCAAGATTTGGAATTAATTGTAGATTACATTATTATGATCAAATAATATTAAAATCAATAGTAAATAGATCAGCAGGCATTTTAAAAATTCCTTTAAAAGATAAGGCTGCAAATGAAATTTCTGGTAGAAGTAGGGGAACTCCAAGAATTGCAAATGCTCTTTTAAGAAGAGTAAGAGATTATGCTCAAGTGAAAGGTGACGGGGTTATAACAAACGAAATTACTCAAATGGCATTAACAGCTTTACAAGTAGATAAACATGGTTTAGATGAGATGGATAATAAAATTTTATCAGCAATTATAGATAAATATATGGGAGGACCTGTTGGAATAAATACGTTAGCTACAGTAGTTGGTGAAGAATCTGGAACTATTGAGGAAGTATATGAACCATTTTTAGTGCAACAGGGTTATATAGTAAGAACTTCTAGGGGTAGAATGGTGACAGATATGGCTTATAAGCACCTTAATAAACCTAAAAATAACCCTGGTCAACAAGAAATATTTTGACAATTTCACAAAGAACAAAACTCATTAAAAATAAAGCTTTTGATCTAGGATTTTCGCATGTCGGTATTTCTAAAGCAAGCTTTTTAGAAAAAGAAGCCAAACATTTAGAAGATTGGTTAAAAAATAATTTTCACGGGAAGATGTCTTATATGGAAAATTATTTTGATTTAAGAACGGATCCAAGAAAGTTAGTTGACGGGGCTAAAACTGTTATTACTTTTTTGTTTAATTATTACTCTCCTGCAAAACAAAAGGATGTTGATGCCCCTAAGATTTCCATGTATTCTTACGGAAAAGATTATCATAAAGTAATCAAGAAAAAACTAAAAAGTTTAGAAAACTTTATAATTGAAAATTTTGGAGATTTAAGTATTCGAGGTTTTATAGATTCTGCTCCTGTTATGGATAAGGCCTGGGCTGAAAAAAGTGGATTAGGTTGGATTGGAAAGCATAGTAATTTAATAAATAAAGATAAAGGCTCTTATTTTTTTATTGCTGAACTGATCCTAGATTTAGAATTAGATACAGATTTACCAATTAAAGATTATTGTGGAACCTGTACAAAATGTATAGATGCTTGTCCAACAGACGCTATTATAAAGCCATATGTAGTTGACGGATCTAAATGCATATCTTATTTAACCATTGAACTAAAAGACGAGATTCTTCCTATTGAGTTTAAAGGAAAAATGGACAATTGGATGTTTGGATGTGATGTTTGTCAACAAGTTTGTCCTTGGAATAGATTCGCTACCAATCATAACGAACCTCAATTTAATCCCTCTTTTGATTTACTAGATTTCACCAAAAAAGATTGGCAGGAGATTAATGAAGAAGCCTTTAACAAGTTATTTATAAATTCAGCAGTTAAAAGAACCAAATTTAAGGGACTTAAAAGAAACATTAATTTTTTAAATTCTTAATCTATGCGATTCAATTGGGCAACATTAATAATGATTTATCTTGTTATCATAGCAGGGTCAATAGTTAGAATTACAGAATCGGGTATGGGTTGTCCAGACTGGCCTAAATGCTTTGACCAATATATTCCACCTACTGACATAAGTGAGCTTCCAGCAAATTATCAATTTTACTATTCATCTGTTAGGGAGAAAAAAATAAAAAAATTTACATCTTTTTTAAAGAGTATTGGTTTTGAAAAAAAAGCAATTTTAATTGAGTCAGATAAATCATTATTATATGAACAACCTTTTAATGTATGGAATACATGGTTGGAGTACATAAACAGATTAATTGGAGCTTTGGCAGGGTTATTTATTTTTGGTGGTTTCATCTTAGCAATTAAACAAAAACAAAATAAAATAGTTAAATCTTTATTAGCCTTTGGGTTAATATTACTTACCTTTTTTCAAGCATGGTGGGGATCAATGGTTGTTGCTACTAATATTGTGCCATGGGTACTAACGGTTCATATGGTTATAGCAGCACTTATGATTACTTGGCAAATTTTAATTATTTCTGTCTGGAATAGATCAACTATTACCGTCCCAAAATCTTTAAAACTCTTTGCTTTATTCGGAACATTATTTTTCTTGTTTCAAATTATAGTTGGTACCCAGGTGCGTCAAATTGTTGATTATTGGTTAGAGTCTAGTTCTAGAAATGATTTATTATTAGAACAATTTCAATTATTTACATCACATAGAACAATCGCTTTCTTTATTGTTTTATTTAGTTTGCTTTTAGGGTTATTCGCATATTTAAAAAAAATAAAAATTTTAGAAATTTATATTTTTATAATCTGTGTTATATTTGAGGCGCTAATAGGAAAAATCTTAGCAGATTTTAATTTACCTTATATTCTCCAACCAATTCATCTACTACTTGCTATGATTTCTTTCGGATGTATGTCAAGATTACTATTCAATTATAAAATTTCTAATAATTGAGACAATGTATAATTATAATATTGTTTTTTCTTGTTTTTATAAATTGTAATAATAAAGATGAATTTATTTATTCAAATATTGATGGCTTAAATCATAAAGAAATTTTAGATGGTCCTGAGAATGTTGAAAAACATTCTTTAGAACTAATCTATCAAATTGATACTACTATTTCAATGGAGTATTTTAATATTTTATTACTTAAATTAAATGAAGGTAAAGATATTTGGAGACCTTATTATTTTAATGCCCTATCTCTATATTGTAATAGAATTAGTTTAGATGATAAATCAAAATTAGAAGCCTCAATTTTTAATTATTTTTTGCATCATCCAAAAGAGTATCTAGAGAATATTGAAAAAATGAATTATGATAATAGTGATTGTTTACTAGTATCTATTTCTTCTTATATAAAAGACTATCTAAACCAAAATGAAATCACTATTGTAAGTATGAAAAATGTCGCTCATCAATATTGTATGGAATGTTCTGATCAAGAAATCATCTTAATTTATGATTATTTAGACTTAGCTCTTAGGTTTCAAAAAGAATAATTATTTGCTTTTTAAAAAAACATAAGGTATTAGCATCTCCTCTAAAGAAATCCCGCCATGCTGAAAGGTGTCATTATATAAATTTGCAAAATGATGATAGTTATTTGGGTAGACAAAAAAGTTATTTTCTTTTGCAAAAACATATGAGCTACTTAAAGCATTCTTAGGAAGTGAAATTTTTTCTGGATTTAAAGTTTCCATCACATCTTTTTTATTGTAGGACAAATTTTTAGAAACTTTATATCTCATATTACTATTTATTTGTTTTGGCCCCATAACTTTTGACGCATTTTTAACTCTTATGGTCCCATGATCAGTTGTTAAAAAAACTTTACAAGAGTTTTCACTCATTTTTTTCATCATTTCATAAAGTGGAGAATGTTTAAACCAACTTAAAGTCAGTGATCTGTAGGCAGATTCATCTTCAGCAAGTTCTTTAATAACATCCATCTCTGTTCTAGCATGTGATAAGGTATCTACAAAGTTATATACTATAGTATTAAGGCTATTCTGAAGAAGATTATTGAAATTATTCAACAGTTTTTTTCCTTTATTAAGATTGGTGATTTTATGGTAGGAAGATTTTATGCCAATAGCGTTTCTTTTTAAATTTTCTAATAAGAAAAAATCTTCATACAAGTTTTTTCCTTCTTTTGTTTCTTCATCAATCCATTTTTCTGGATATTTATTTTTTATATCTAGTGGCATTAAACCAGCAAATAATGCATTTCTAGAATATTGAGTTGTTGTTGGTAAAATACTGCAATAAACCTGTTCTTTTTCCACATTAAATAACTCTTCAATTACTGGTTTAATAATCAACCATTGATCAAACCTTAAATTATCAATAACTACAAGAAAATAGTTTTCCTCTTTTAGTTTTGGAAATAGTTCTTTTTTTAATAGACTATCACTAAATATGGTTTCATTGTCATTTAATAAATCCTGATAATTATTATCTATATACTTACTAAATAACTGATTTGCTTCTTCTTTTTGCATATCAAATATTTCAGACATATTCTCATCTGATAGTTCCAGTTGAAGCTCCCAAAAGTTTAATTTTTTAAATAGTTCAATCCATTCATTTAAATTCATGGAATTATTCAAATCATTACTTATTTCTCTAAAACTTTGTTGATAAGAAAGAGTGTTTGATTCACTAATTAGTCTTTTACTATCCAATATTTTTTTTATCGCCATCAAAATTTGATGAGGATTTACAGGCTTAATTAAGTAATCAGAAATTTGTCTACCTATAGCTTCTTCCATGATCATTTCCTCTTCACTTTTAGTAATCATTATTACAGGAATGGTGGGATTTAAAATTTTAATTTCTTCTAAAGTTTTCAGTCCATTCATTCCAGGCATATTTTCATCTAAAAAAACAATATCAAAAGATTCTTTTTTAAATTCCTCTATTGCTTCATTTCCCGAGTTAACACCTGTAACTTCATGTTCTTTATTTTTTAAAAAAATTATATGAGGTTTTAAGCTATCTATTTCGTCGTCTGCCCAAAGTATTTTTGCCACTTATATTGATTTAATTAGATTTGTTTTAAAAGATTCCTAATGAATAGAATTCAAATAAGTAAAATATTAAACGATCCTGTTTATGGATTTATTACACTAAATAAAGGAATTTTATTGAATATTGTTGATCATCCTTATTTTCAGAGACTTGGGAGAATTAAACAATTAGGGTTAACCTACTTAGTTTATCCTGGCGCTCACCATACTAGATTTCATCATGCCATAGGAGCTGCCCATTTAATGGAACAAGCTGTTCAAACCTTAAAAGATAACGGCATATTGATTAGTAATGATGAAAAAAAGGCTGTTATTCTTGCTATTTTGCTTCATGATATTGGTCACGGACCATTTTCTCATGCATTAGAAAATAGTTTTGTGACGGGAATTAGTCATGAAGAAATTTCAAAATTTTTTATGAATTCTTTGAATCATGCATTTGGTGGGGATTTAGCTTTAGCTATTGAAATTTTTGAAGATAAATATCCAAAAAGATTTTTACATGATTTAGTTTCTTCTCAATTGGATATGGATAGACTAGACTACCTAAAGAGAGATAGTTTTTTTACTGGAGTTTCTGAAGGAGTAGTAAGTAATCAAAGAATTATTAAGATGTTTTCTGTGGTGAATGACGAAATTGTAATTAAAGAAAAAGGTATTTATTCTATAGAAAAGTTTATTGTGGCCAGAAGACTTATGTACTGGCAAGTTTACCTTCACAAGACAGTACTTTCTGCAGAATTTCTATTGGCAAAAATATTGGAAAGAGCGAGAGAGTTATTAAATAGCGGATCTAATCTTTTTACTGTTCCTACTCTGAAGTATTTTTTAACAAAAAGTATTACAAATGATAATATTTCTCAAGTTGAGTTTTTAAATAATTTTTCAAAAATAGATGACTATGATGTTCTTACTTGTATTAAAGTTTGGACAGAAGACAGTGATAAAGTAATATCTAAGCTTAGTGAAATGTTGGTAAATAGGAATCTTTTAAAAGTTAAAATTAGTACTAATAAATTTTCGGATGAAGAAATAGAAAAAACATTGAATTTTAATCAAAAGACATTGGGGTTTAATAATGAAGAAATGCAATATTTTGTCTTTCAAAAAGAAATGGAGAATAATGCTTATGACCCAAGAAAAGATAAAATTAAAATTCTTTTTAATGATGGGTCTTTAAAAGACATCACTGAAGCATCTGATAATTTAAATATAAGTGCTCTTTCTAAAGCAGTAAAGAAATATTATTTATTTGCACCTAACTTTTGATTTATGATGACTTTCCAATGTTATTTCTTAATTTTAAATTTAAATGAAATTTACGTCTCTACAAATTGCAAAACTGTTACAAGGAAAATTAGAAGGCGATAAGAACGTTGAATTAAATACTTTTTCAAAAATTGAGGATGCCGAACCAAATTCTTTATCATTTTTGGCAAATTCTAAGTATGAATCGTATATATACAATACTAAAGCAAGTGTTGTATTAGTAAATAATGATTTTATTCCTAAGCAATCATTACCCAAAAACCTAACATTAATTAAAGTAGATAATGCTTATGAAAGTTTGGCCGTATTATTGAACTATTATAATAATATTGAGGGTCCTCCAGAAGGTATTGAATCACCAGTATTTCTCCATGAATCAGCACAGATAGGGAAGAATGTATATATAGGTGCATTTTCATATATCGCTAAAGGCGCAGTTATAGGAAACCATGTTCAAGTACACCCTAATTGTCATGTAGGAAAGTCAACAGTTATTGGTTCTAATTCAATTCTTTACCCTGGGGTTAAAATATATGATAATTGTAAGGTAGGTAATAATTGTATGATTCACTCTGGTGCAGTTATTGGATCTGATGGTTTTGGATTTGCTCCAAATAAAGATAATGAGTACAAAAAAGTTTCTCAAATTGGTAATGTAATTCTTAAAGATCATGTTGAAATTGGAGCTAACTCTACAATTGACAGAGCCACCATTGGATCAACTATAATTAATAAAGGCGTTAAAATTGATAATTTAGTTCAAATTGCGCATAACGTTGAAATTGGAGAAAATACTGTAATAGCTGCTCAAACAGGATTAGCTGGCTCTACAAAAATTGAAAAAGATGTTATGATAGGAGGTCAAGTAGGAATAAATGGACATATTAAAATTTCTAAAGGAACTAAAATTGCTGCTCAGTCAGGGGTTACCAAATCTGTCTTAGAAGAAAATAGTATATTACAGGGAACTCCTGCCTTTGATTCAAGGAATTTTAAAAGAAGCTATGTACTTTTTAAAAATTTCCCTAAACTAAAAATGGAAATTGAGGAAATGCAATTGAATATAAATAACAAATCTAGTGGAGAATAACCAAAAAACATTAAAAGACTCAATTGAATTCAATGGAGTGGGACTTCATACAGGTGAAAAAGTCTGTATGGTTATTAATCCTGCTAAAGAAAATCATGGAATAAAATTTCAAAGAGTTGACCTTCCTGAAGCACCTATTATTCCAGCCAATATTGATCTAGTAAAAGATACTAAGAGGAGCACAACTCTAGAACTTAATAATGTAAAAATAATTACAGTTGAGCATCTAATGTCAGCACTTTATGCTCTTGGCGTGAATAATGTTTTGGTTAAAATAAATAATTCTGAAGTTCCTATTTTAGATGGAAGCGCAAAATTATTTGTTGAAGGAATACAAAAGGTAGGACTGAAAGATCAAAAAGCTCCTTTAAAATTCATTCAACTCCCAAAGCCTATTCATTATAAAGATGCTGAATCAGGTTCAGAAATATTATTTGTTCCTGCTAATAATTTTATTTTATCAGTAGTTTTAGACTATCAAAATCCTGTTTTAGGAACTCAATATGCTGAAATTAGAAATTTAGAAAATTATCCTGATGAGATTGCTCCTTGTAAAACATTTGTATTACTGACCGAGCTCGAAAAACTTGCTCAATCTAACCTAATTAAAGGAGGAGATTTACAAAATGCTATTGTTTTAGTTGATAGAGATGAAATTAAAATTTCAGAAATTAGAAAACTTGCTCATTTATTGGGTAAAGATGATACGGACATTCAGGTTAATGGAAACGTATTAAATAATTGTGAATTACAATTCTATAACGAACCCGCAAGACATAAGTTATTAGATGTTATTGGAGATCTTGCATTAATAGGAATGCCAATTAAAGGACATATTATTACTAAGAAACCAGGCCATAAGTTAAATACCTCATTTGCTCAAATACTTAAAAAAGCTATGAAAGAACAAGAAAAATCACCCAGAAATTTTGATTTAACAAAAAAACCTCTCTATGATATAGTTGCTATTGAGAAAATGCTTCCACATAGATATCCATTTTTACTCATTGATAAGATTATGGAAATTACTGATAATGGAATTATTGGAGTTAAAAACGTAACTATGAATGAAAATTATTTCATGGGACACTTCCCAAATAATCCTGTTATGCCAGGGGTTCTTCAAATTGAAGCTATGGCTCAAACCGGGGGAATATTTTCATTAAGCAAAGTTGAAGAACCCCATTTGTATTCAACATATTTTATGAAAATTGATAATGTTAAGTTTAAAAGGAAAGTAATTCCAGGGGATACTGTAGTATTTGATCTTAATTTAATATCTCCAATAAGGAGAGGATTAGTTCACATGGGAGGGAAAGGATATGTAAATGGAGTTGTCTGTATTGAGGCTGAAATGTTAGCTCAAGTTGTTAAAGACAGAGAAGAATAAATTATTTTAATTGAACAATAATGATTAATCATAATCTCGCCAATATTCATCCAAAAGCTAAAATTGGAAAAAATGTTATAATTGAACCATTTGCAACAATATATGAAGATGTAGTTATTGGAGATAATTGCTGGATAGCATCTAACGCAGTTGTAATGAATGGTGCTAGAATTGGAAACAATTGTAAAATTTTTCCAGGGGCTATTATTTCTGCAGAATCTCAGGATTTAAAGTATAATGGAGAGTATGCAATTACTGAAATAGGAGATAATACCACAATAAGAGAATATGTAACCATTCATAAAGGGACGTTAGATAAGAAAATAACAAAAGTCGGCAGTAATTGTTTACTCATGTCTTATGTACATGTTGCTCATGACTGTATAATAGGCAACAATGTAGTTATAGCTAATTTAGTTCAATTAGCTGGCCATGTAAATGTTAGTGATTGGGTTATTATTGAAGGAACTGCAGCAATTCAACAATTTGTTAGCATAGGACAGCATGCATTTATCGCTGGAGGCTCACTTGTAAGAAAAAATGTTCCACCATATGTTAAAGCTGCTAGGGAACCACTATCATACATCGGTGTAAATACAATTGGGTTAAGAAGAAGAGGCTTTAATGATCAACAAATAATTAATATTGAAGATATTTATAGAGTTATATATGTTCAAAATAGCAACATGACAACAGCTTTAAGAGTGGCAGATTTGGAAATTCCAGTTTCAGAAGAAAAAGAAGTGATATTAGAATTTATTAGAAACTCTACTAAAGGAATTATGAGGGGCTTGAGTTAGTTATTAAGTTTTGTTTTAATAACTTGTATAACTCTTAAATTATTTCTATTTATTACATAACTTATAAGAGAAAGATTGTTAATCGAGTAAGTAGAATCAATACTTGGATCAGGAAGTTCGTAAGTAAAATTATTGTAAATTAAAGAATCCTTTTGAACAGTTCCATTAATAATTGGTGTTCCCCATGTTCCATTAATATTATCTGAAAGTATAGCGTGGTGGTGGTAGTTAGTATCAATTATACCATTGTTAAATTTCTGTGGAGATACTACATCATCTCTAATAAGATAAATGACTAAGTGATATTCACCAGTGAGGTTGTTTAAAATTGAAGTTTCTGTATGTATAAATAAGCCATTTGTTTGTGTAAAGTAATAATATTGTAATTGAATATTTAATGGAAACGTACTGTTAAGTTCATTATTTACCCCGCTTGACCAACCACTTCCAAAATACCATACGGTGTTGGTCAACCCACCATCATTTCTATTGATTGTGCCCATAGGATTTCCAAGGAACCCAGGCATTTCACTTCCTCTAACATATTCATTTCCAGCTTCAGTTTCATAATTGTTTGTAAATATATTATCTGTTGCTTGAAAAGCTCCGTCTTGACTCGCATGAACAGAAGCAACAATTACATTCTTACTGCTATCATCTTCTAAATCTTTAGCAATTTGTGCTGCTGCTGGACAATTGGTACATTTATGTCCAGTATAATCTTCCAAAAGAATACTTTTAGGATTATTATTTGGCCCCCAATTAGTTTCAGGGTTTACTAAATCATAACTATAGTCAACAGGGTCTCCTGGGTATAGCGACCAATCAAATTTACCATATTCTTCAGGTAAGGGGCTTTCAATTTTATCACATGAAAAAATGGATATTAGCAATAAATATTTTAAATATTTTCTCATATTAAAAACTTGATGTGAAAGAAAAAGTTAAACCATTTGATGCAGGTACTGCTCTGCATACACCACCTACACAGAAAACACCAGCTCTTTGTTTTCCATATTGAAAAGAAAAACGATGTGATCCGTTTATGTATCCAGCGGATATCAGTCCATAATGAACACGCTTTTTAAGATCGTCATTTCCAGAATTATATTGGTCAAGAACTGCTATATACCAGTGAGGACTAAAAGTATATTCAATTTGGCCAAAGAGCCAATCTCCTTTATCTTCATCAGTCCACATTGCTTGAGTTTCAAATCTTAAGGAATGATGCCTGTTTATTTTATATGTTAAATCCATCACCGCTATTTGTGCATTTATAATTTTGTAGTAGTTAGCTACTTTAACGGCATCATCATTAAAAATAAAATTAAAATAGTTGAGACTCAATTTTAGTTTTTTATTAATTTTTCTTTTAATTTCTACATTAAAATCTTGAAGTAAGATACTATCAGATCTTGCAAAAAATGAAGTCGTATAACTATTTCTAGTGGTTTCCATATCATCAATAAAATTTCTTTCAGGAACATAAGCTGTAGCAAAATTTATTGCAACTGAAGTTCCGTATCTTCCACCTAGTGTAGTTTTTTTTGGGATTTTATAAAGAACATCTAACTGATATGCAATTTCACCATAAAAATTAGTAGCATACGGATAAAGAGTTGCTGCAAGATTGTAAGTATGTTGTTTAGTAAGTGCTGGTAAATATCCAATTAATAAATCAGTAGGACCTACATTTACATTAGTAGAACGCCAAAGCATATTGTCCATATGTTTAGCAGAAAAATCAACTGCAAATCCTTTTGTAGAATATCCTAGATTGAGTAAAATTCCTTCTCCATTTTTATAAATATAATTAAATCTACTATCTTGATTATCTGGGTAGGGATCGTTGATTTTATGAACATATTCTCCGCTAAAACGTATTTTATTATATCTCAAATTGACTCTTACAGAAGAAGCCCCAACGTTCTTAGGTAAATCAAAAAAATTGGTATTATTATCTGTATTAAATTTACTTACAAAACTTCCACCAATAGTAGCTTTGAATTTCCATGAATTAGAAGAATCTAGTAATTCATTAAGGTTAAGCTCACTGTCAAAAGCTCTAATAATACCATTCCCATTTACCAAGCCGTCCATAAATATATGTCTCTGCTTACCAACCATTCCTTTTAGGTAAACCCCATTTACAGGTTCATAAGTTAATCGTATTCCATCCAAAGAGTTATCAATTCCCAGCTGTCTTTCTTCATAAGCTCTAAAAATCATCCCACTGCCAAACTGGTCGTAAAAATTTCCTATTGTAACACCTACATTATCACTATTCCATGACAAATATCTATAACCAATTCCTGTTCCAGAAAACGATGTTGGATAACCTTCTAATGTGTTTAAATAACTTTCATAACGAATACCAGCTCTAAAATCACCTTTTTGATAATTGACATTAGCAAACCCATTAAATCCATAAAGATGTTCTGGTAAGGCAGCATTAATAATGGTATCTTCTTGATAATATTGACCAATTGTTTGAATATTCCCAGAAATTACACCAGGAGACTTTAGGTCTTGTCCATTAACTTGTACAATTAAAAAAAATATTAGAGAAAATAAAATTTTATTTCTTAATTTCATTTTGAAATTTTAACGAGTTCTTCATACAACTCGTCTTCATCACCAGGTGAATAATTGTTATGATCCCAAACTATTTTACCATTACCATTAACTAAAAATGTATGAGGAACATTATTAACATTCATAGCTCTTTTGTAATCGCCATTAGGATCTAAGAGAACCATATATTCCCAGCCTTGAGCATTTATGTAGGGTTCTACTCTTGTACTCGACCTGGCATCATCTATAGAAATTGCAATTAATTTAACACCCGTTTCATCTACCCAGTCATCGTATTCTTCTGCGATCGTATTGAGTTCTGCTTTACAAGGCTTACACCAAGTTGCCCAAAAACTTATAATGATAGGATTACCATTGTTGGAAAATTTAGATAAATTCTTAGTGTTCCCATTCACATCCTTTAGGTTGATATTAGGAAGTTGGCTGTAACTTAAAAGAGTAAATAAACTAAAAGTAATTAAGAATAATAGTTTCTTCATATAGTATTTTTTAAGCAATTATATTTATTGAATTACTTTCAATTTAGTAATGGTTCGTGAATATAATAATAATATAGCTAATAATATATGCGATCTCTTTGTAATGTGTAAGACTATTAAATTAATTATATTTGGTAAAAAATCAATTATGAGGCATTTTATAATATCTTTTATATTTATTTTAATCTCTGTATCTTCCATTGGACAATTTGATATTTTATGGGATGATGACCCTGGAGTTACTTACAATGGCCAAACAGTAACTATTTTGAAGGATTATGCAGGTTTTGATGTATATATGCATTGTCAAAATAATAGTTCATCTGCTCAGGATATAAAGTTTAGGAGAGTTGTTCTTAGTTCAAATGACACTCTTTTCAATGATCAATTTTGCGATAATAATTTATGTTATTCATGTTTTGGAGATGACTGGACTACACCAGCACCAAACCCGCTACAGCCTGGAGACTCATGTTTAATGAAAGGGACTTTTTATTTTTATAACGGTGGTGATGTATTAATTAGATATTACATACTTGATTTGAGTGATAATCCTATTGATTCAGTAGACGTAAATATTATAAATACTGTCAGTGTTAAAGAACTAAATCAAACACTAATTTCAATTTATCCCAACCCTGCAAACCACTATTTAAATATAAATTTCCCTAACTTCTTTAGTGATCCTTTTGATGTAAATATTTATGATCTTAATGGTAAATTAGTTTTCAATCAACAGCTTTTTAATTTGAAAAACACAATCAATTTAAACGATTTGAAATCTGGATTTTATACCTACAATATCACTAACAAAACTTCAATTTTAAAAGAGGATAAGTTAATCATCGAACATTAACTTTTCGTATAATTCTTTAGTTCCACTTACAGCATTTTTTTTAATATGAGTTACTTTACTAATATTTAATTCTGGGTCAGGGTCGATTAAATAAACCTTACAATTTTCACTTACAAAATTTATTAAATCTGCTGCAGGATATACTTTAAGTGAAGTCCCAATTATTATTAAAATATTTGCTTTATATATGATTTTATAGGCTTCTTGCATTTTTGGGACAGCCTCTCCAAACCACACAACGTCGGGTCTTAATAAAAAATTGTCGGGACACTTGTCTCCATATTTTAAATCTTTTTTAATTCGAAACGTTTTTCCTGTTTTAGTACTTCTAGAGAACATAATTTCCCCATGTAAATGAAGTATTTTTTCAGATCCAGCTCTTTCATGTAAATCGTCAATATTTTGAGTTATAATTTGAACGTTAAATTTTTTTTCAAGTTTTTTTATGTTTTGATGAGCCATATTTGGCTGTGCATTTAAACAATTTTTTCTTCTTAGATTATAAAAATCCATAACCTTTTTTGGATTATTTATCCATGCATTTATAGTAGCAACTTCTTCTATTGGAAATTCATCCCAAAGACCTCCATGGTCTCTAAAAGTAGACAATCCGCTTTCGGCACTTATACCAGCACCTGTAAATACTACAATTTTTTTCATTAACATTTATTTGTTACACAATAAACTTGAGATTGTGTTTTCTGTTCTTTCCAGATTATTAAATTAGCTAATCATATTCATTTTATGTCAGAAAAACTATTAAAAAAAGATGCTTTAGATTATCACAGCTCCGGTAGAAAGGGCAAAATAGAGGTTATACCTACTAAACCATACACCTCACAAAGAGACCTTTCTTTAGCATATTCACCAGGCGTTGCAGAACCATGTTTATCAATTAATAAAAACGTAGATAATGTATACAAATATACAACCAAAGGAAATTTAGTTGCAGTTATTTCAAATGGTACTGCAGTTTTAGGATTAGGTGATATTGGACCAGAAGCTTCAAAACCTGTAATGGAGGGGAAAGGTTTATTATTCAAAATTTTTGCAGATATAGATGTTTTTGATATTGAAGTGAATGAAACAGATGTTGAAAAATTTATTGCAACTGTAAAAGCCATTTCTCCAACATTTGGCGGTATAAATTTAGAAGATATTAAGGCTCCTGAAGCATTTATTATTGAAGAGCGTTTAAAGGAAGAATTAGATATTCCAATTATGCATGATGACCAGCATGGAACAGCTATTATTTCATCAGCAGCTTTGATAAATGCTCTTGAAATTGCAAATAAAAAAATTGAAAAAGTCAAAATAGTGGTCAGTGGAGCAGGAGCTTCTGCACAATCCTGTTTAAAGTTGTATATATCTTTGGGTGTCAAAAAAGAAAATATTTTCATGTTTGACTCTAAGGGGTTAATTCATGAATCTCGAAAAAATTCTTTGGATGAAAATAAAAGATTTTTCATGCAAAAAGGCTCCAACCTTTCTCTTCATGAAGCATTTAAAAAAGCTGATGTTTTCTTAGGTCTATCTAAGGGAGGAATAGTAAATGAGCAGATGATTAAAAGCATGTCTAAAAATCCAATAGTTTTTGCTTTAGCCAACCCTAATCCAGAGATAGAATATGATTTAGCTCTAAGAACAAGAGATGATGTAATTATGGCAACTGGAAGATCTGATCATCCCAATCAGGTTAATAATGTACTTGGCTTCCCTTATATATTTCGTGGCGCTTTAGACGTACGAGCTACTAAGATTAATGAAGCAATGAAATTAGCTGCAGTAAAAGCTATTGCTCTTTTGGCTAAAGAACCTGTTCCTGATGTTGTTAATGAAGCATATGACGCAAAAAGTATTTCTTTTGGCCGAACTCAAATTATTCCTAAACCTTTAGATCCGAGATTAATTTATTGGGTAGCTCCTGCTGTAGCTAAGGCTGCAATGGAGTCTGGAGTTGCTAAAAAGCCCATTAAAAATTGGGAAAAGTATGAGTTAGAATTAATGGAGCGATTAGGACTCAATAATAAGTTGGTTAGAAACCTTACAGATAAAGCCAAAAGAAATCCTAAAAAAGTTGTTTTCGCTGAGGCTGATCATTACAAAATTTTAAAAGCTGCAGAAATGGCTTTAGAAGAGGGTATTGCAATACCAATTCTATTAGGAAAAAGACAAAAAATCCAAAAAATAATTGATGAGTATAATTTAGATTTATCTAATTGTGAAATTATAGATCCTAGGAACGAAAGTGAACTAAAACATAGAGAAGGATTTGCAGAAATTCTTCATGAAAAAAGAAAGAGGAGAGGGTTGACTTTTTATGAAGCTAAAAAACTGATGAGAGAAAGAAATTATTTTGCTGCTGCTATGGTAGAAACTGGTATGGCAGACGTAATGATTTCAGGATTGACCAGAAGTTATAAGGATTCTATAAGGCCTGCTTTAAGAGTTATTGGAGTTGAGGATGGGTTAAATAAAATTGCAGGAATGTATATTTTAATAAGTAAGGACGGCCCCATGTTTTTTGCTGATACAACCGTCAATATTAATCCAACAGTTGAAGAAATAGTAGACATAACACTTCTTGTAGCTAAAACAGTAAAGCAATATAAAATCAGTCCAAAAATTGCACTTTTAAGCTATTCGAATTTTGGCTCTAATGAAGGAGAAGATGCTATTAAAATGAGAGAAGCAACCAAAATACTTCACGAAAAACACCCTGGATTAATTGTAGATGGAGAGTTACAGGCAAATTTTGCAGTTAATAAAGAATTAATCGACGATTTTTTCCCTTTTTCAATGTTATCTGGAAAAAGTGCTAATACTTTAATTTTCCCTAATCTAAGTTCTGGAAATATTGCCTATAAATTAGTTAAAGAAATGAGTCAGCAGGAAGCGATAGGCCCTATTTTATTAGGGATGAAAAAACCAGTTCATGTACTGCAAATAGGATCCTCAGTAAGAGAAATTCTTAATATGATTACTCTTGGAGTTGTTGATGTTCAAAACCGAAAATAAGTATTATGATTGCACATATTGAAGGAATTTTAGAGTCCAAGTCTCCAACATCGGTAGTTATTGATGTAAATGGTATAGGCTATTTGTTAAATATTTCTTTAAATACTTATGATCAGCTACCTTCAAAAGGGAAATTAAGATTGTATAGTCATTTAATTGTTAGAGAGGATGCTCATATTTTATTTGGGTTTTCAGAAGAAGAAGAAAGATTAATGTTTAAAGAACTCATAAATGTTTCTGGAGTTGGTGCAAGTACCGCATTAATGATATTATCATCTATGAAACCTTCGGAAGTTGTTACTGCAGTAGACCAAAGTGACGTAAATACTTTTAAAAGTGTAAAAGGTATAGGTCTAAAATCAGCACAGAGAATCATTGTAGACTTAAAGGGAAAACTAGATAAAATAGAAACTCAAAATGACTTTTTATCTCCTCAGGGCAATACCTATAAAAATGAAGCGTTATCAGCATTGGTAGTTTTAGGTATTGATAAAAAGAAAGCTTCAAACACTATAGATGAGATATTAAAAAATAGTGAAATATCCTCTGTTGAGGAGCTCATAAAAAAAACACTTAAAGCTGTTTAAAACACTAAGTTGCTAAATAATTTTATTTCAAGTAAAGTAGTTTTTTTAATTGTTTTAATTACCCTTTTGGGAACTAAGATTAAAGCAAAAGAAAATCCTATTGCTCAAAAAATGGCTTTAGATTCTCCGGAGGTTAATTTAATTTTCCCTATTAACGACCCTTTAGATCCCACAAATTTTTCTTTAGGATTAATAGATTTTAATCTTCCATTAAATATTCAAAATAATGTGCAGTATGATCCTATTACAGGTCAATATATTTATAACTCTTTGTTAGGAGATACTTTAAGTTTTAGACCATCTAGTGAGGTTTCTTTAGATGATTATTTAAAAATACAACACCAAAAGTCAATGTCAGATTTTTGGAAAAAAAATCTTGACGATATTTCCGATTATAAGTACAAAAATATTGAGGACGAAATAAAGTTAAACGAACCACCTGCAAAGAAAATTTTTGGGAGCGATTTTGTAGAAATAAGACCCCAAGGATCAGCAGAACTAAGTTTTGGTCTCAACTCTTCGAGAACTGATAATCCAGTTCTTCCAGAGAGAAATAGAAGAATTACCACTTTTGATTTTGATCAAAAAATTCAAATGAATTTAACAGGTAAAATTGGAGATTTAATGGACTTAGGCTTTAATTACAATACGGAGGCAACTTTTGATTTTGACAATCAATTAAATTTAGATTATTCTGGAAAGGAAGATGATATTCTTCAAAAATTAGAAGCTGGAAATGTTACTTTACCCTTAAATAGTACTTTAATTTCTGGTAGCCAAAGTTTATTTGGAATCAAATCCGAATTAAAATTTGGAAAATTAACGGCTACTACTGTATTATCTCAACAAAAAGGCCAGAAAAAAGAAATTGAAATTTCAGGAGGAGCTCAACTTAATGAGTTTGAAATCAATGCGGATAATTACGAAGAAAATCGTCATTTTTTCTTAAGTTTTTATTACAGAGATAGCTATGATCAATCTATGAAAACACTTCCAATGATTACTTCAGGAATTCAAATTCAACGAATAGAAGTTTGGGTGACAAATAGAAATAATACTATTCAAAATACCAGAAATATTTTATGTTTTACTGATTTAGGAGAGCCAAGAATAACTCAGTTAGAAAATCCTACATGGGTTTCCGGTGGGTATACTTTACCTGATAATAATCATAATGGATTATATAACAATATTAAGTCCAATTCTAATATTAGAAATTATGTGAATGCAAGCAATGAACTTTCAGGACCTAATTATAATATGGAACAAGGAATAGAATTTGAAAAAGTTGAAAATGCCAGAATGCTTACTTCAAATGAATTTACTTATAATTCAGTTTTAGGATTTATTTCATTAAATCAATCCCTTAATAATGATCAAGTATTAGGAGTATCTTATCAATATACATACGCTGGAAAGACATATCAAGTTGGAGAACTTTCTACAGACGGAGTTGCTGGCCAAAGTGCACTTTTTCTTAAACTATTAAAATCTACTGTAAGAAATCCAAAGAAGAAATTATGGGATTTAATGATGAAAAATGTCTATTCATTAGGGGCTTATCAGGTAGATCCTAATAATTTTAGATTAGATATTTGGTATAATAATCCATTAACTTCAATAGATATTAATTATATTCCTAAACCTGGTGTAGATGATAAATTATTGATTCAATTACTTGATCTAGATAGATTAAATCAACAGCAGCAACTTTATCAGGATGGTTTATTTGATTTTGTTCCTATTACTTCAAACCAAGGGAAAATTGTAAACGGAGGGACAATTAATCCTAGAAATGGAAGGTTATATTTTACAACAATAGAACCTTTTGGGAAAACCCTAGAACAAAAAATGTTGGGTGAAGGAATTTCACCCACTATTATAGAAAAGGTAGCCTTTACACAATTGTACGACAGTACAAAAACAGCTGCTCAACAATTACCTGAGATCAACAGATTCAAAATTAAGGGGACTTATCAATCTTCTGTTAGTTCTGAAATTTCACTTAATGCTATGAATATTCCTCAAGGATCTGTTGTAGTTACAGCTGGTGGTCAAATTTTAACAGAAGGGGTCCAATATATGGTAGATTATAATTTAGGTAGAGTTAAAATTTTAGATGACGGTATTCTTAGCTCCGGTACTCCAATTAAAATTTCTTTAGAAAGTAATTCTTTATTTAGTGTTCAAATGAAGACCCTATTGGGAACACATTTGGATTATAAAATAAATAAAGATGCAAATATTGGAGCTACCATACTTAAATTAAAAGAAAGACCACTTACTCCTAAAGTTAATGCTGGCGATGAACCCATTTCTAATACCATGCTGGGTCTAGATGGAGGATTTAAAAAAGAAGTTCCAATTTTAACAAAGTGGGTAGATATGCTTCCATTTATAGAGACTAAGAAAAAATCGATGGTCAATTTCTCTGGTGAAGTAGCAGCTTTAATTCCTGGTCATAATAAGGCAATAGATATAACACAAGAAAATGGATCATCTTATATTGATGATTTTGAAGGTAGTCAAAGTGCCATAGATATTAGGACTATAAATAATTGGGTTTTAGCCTCTGTCCCTCAAGGGCAACCCAATCTTTTTCCAGAAGCATCTTTATATAACGATATCAATTATGGAAAAAATAGAGCAAAATTTTCGTGGTATGTTATTGATCCATTATTTCACAGTAGAACATCTTCTCTTACACCTGCTCATATCAAAGGATCTGCCTTACAAGAAAATCATTTGATGAGGCAAGTATTGGTTGATGAAGTTTTTCCTAATAAACAACTTGGAACAGGTCAGTTGACCAATATTCCTGTTTTTGATATTTCTTATTACCCAAACGAAAGAGGGCCGTATAATTTTGATGTAGAACCTGGAAATTACAGTGCAGGATTGAATCAAACTACAGGAAGTTTAAATGATCCAGAGACTAGATGGGGAGGAATAATGAGAACTCTAACTACTAATGATTTTGAAGCTGCAAATATCGAATTTATCCAGTTTTGGATTATGGATCCTTTTAATGAAGATTCAGAGAATAGTTCTGGTGGTGAGTTTTATTTCAATTTAGGAAATGTTTCTGAAGATTTACTAAGAGATGGAAGAAAATCATTCGAAAATGGACTGCCTCCAGATGGTGATTATGATGCTTATTCCAATGAGTTAGAGTATACATCATGGGGCGTAGTCCCTAATACTCAAGTTGTCGTCAATGCCTTTAATAATAATTTATCCTCTAGACAGTTTCAAGATATTGGATTTGATGGACTTTCAGATAATCAGGAATTAGCCTATTTCAATAATTATATTTCAAAAATTCAAAACCATATTTCAGATCCTAATATTATTTCTAAAATTATAAACGATCCATCTGCAGATAATTTTAATTATTACAGAGACGATGATTATGACACTGATCAGGTAAGTATAAGAGATAGGTATAAGGACTATAACAACCCAGATGGAAATTCCCCAACTTCAGAAATGTCAGATACTATGAATGCTGATCGTTACCCAACTTCTGCTTCAACTTTACCTAATGTAGAGGACATTAATTTGGATAATAATTTAAGCGAATCTGAGAGTTATTTTCAATATAAGATAGATTTTAAGCCTAATAAAATGGAAGTTGGTAAAAACTTTATTACGGATAAAGTACTATATATTGATCCAGATACTCAAAAAGAAGTTTATTGGTACCAGTTTAGGGTTCCAGTTACCTCATTTTCAAAAAGAATAAACGATATTCAAGATTTTAGATCAATTCGTTTCATAAGAATGTTTTTACATGGATGGAGCGAAAATGTTACCTTAAGATTTGCTAGGCTGGAGTTAATCCGGGGGGAATGGAGAAGATATTTAGGCAGTTTATTAGCTGATGGTGAATATATTCAAAATGAAGAAGCCAATACTTTTTTTAATGTTAGTGCAGTAAATCTAGAAGATAACGGAACTAGAGACCCTATAAATTATGTTTTACCAGAGGGGATTATTAGAGAAACCAATTATCAAACAGCCAACTTGGCTCAACAAAATGAACAAAGTTTAGTATTAGATGTATGTGGATTAAAAGATGGCGATTCAAGGGCTATTTATAGAAATGTCAATTTGGATATTAGAAATTACAATAAAATACAAATGTTTGTTCACGGAGAACCTAATGCTGGTTCAGAGCCCATTAATGATAATGAAGCAACTGTTTTTATCAGGCTTGGAACAGATTTTGTTTCTAATTACTATGAGTATGAAATGCCAGTTAAAATTTCTCCATGGGGAAATAACACTGCAAGTTCAGTTTGGCCTCAAGAGAATAACTTAACTATTAATTTAAATCATTTAAAAGAATTAAAAAAGAATAGAAACGCTTCAGAATTCAGCAATTTTGATAGATATTCAAGATTTGATCCTGACAATCCTAGTTCTAATATTACAGTAGTTGGAAATCCCAATTTACAGGGCGTAAAAACAATAATGATTGGTGTTAGAAATCCCAAGAGCAATGATCCTAATAACCAATGGCAGCCCGACGATGGGTTAGAAAAATGTGTTGAAATTTGGGTAAACGAATTAAGGTTAAGTGACTTTAATGAAAATGGGGGATGGGCAGCTATAGGTAGAATGACAGCCAATCTAGCTGACTTTGCTGATGTAGCAGTCTCCGGAAACTATTCTACACCTGGTTTTGGTAGCATAGAAAAACGAGTAAGTGAAAGACAACAAGAATTTATTTATGGGTTTGATGCTTCAAGTACAATTAATTTAGATAAATTTTTTGGAGATCAGTCTGGAATTAACCTTCCTATGTATGTTGGCTATTCAAGAAATGTTATTAAACCATTGTATGATCCTTTAAGTCCAGATTTATTGTTTGAGAAAAGCCCTAATGAAGCAGAAAATTTATGGAATGAAAGATTCTATAATGGGATTGATTTAACTGAAAGGAAATCTATCAATTTCACCAATATTAAGTTTGATGGAAAAAAGAAAAGTAAGTCTCCCAAAAAAGTAACCAATAAAAAAACAAATGGTAAAAAAGAGCCAATTAAAGAAGAGCTTAGTGAGAAAGAGGAAAGTACTGAAAAAATAATTCCAAAAAAGAAAAAGAAGTCCAATCAACAAATTGCTCTTCCTTGGGATATTTCTAACTTTAGTTTTAATTATTCTTTTACTGAATTATCTCATAGAGACATTAATACCCGACAAGATTTACAAAGAAATTACTTAGGATCTGTAAATTATTTATATAATAGTAAGGTTAAGCCATTTGAGCCCTTTAAGAAAAATTCTTTTTTGAGAAAATCAAAATGGTTAAGGCTGATAAGAGACTTTAACATCTACCTCTTGCCCAAGCAAATTGCTATTCGTTCAAATATGAATAGAACTTATAATATATTTTCTACTAGGTACAATTTTCCGGGCGGTGAAAATTTTGAGGTTCCTCAGTATGGAAAACAATTTAATTGGGACAGAAATTATGATTTTAAATATGATATAACTAAGAACTTAAAATTTGATTTACAAGCTACCAATGGGGCATTTGTAAGAGAAACTCCTGGTAAAATAGATTATGGTATTTTTGGTTATGAAGACGAATTAGACCAAGAAGTAATCAATAATAGTTTAAGAACATTTGGTGAAAACATGAATTATAATCATGTTGGAAATGTATCATTCAAGTGGCCTTTAAAAAACTTTCCACTTACTGATTGGATTTCATTAACTACTAGATATACTGGAAATTTTGATTGGACTCGGGCTCCTTTGGCTCTTGATAATGATACTTTATCTGTAGGAAATATAGTTCAGAACTCTCGTGTCATCGCTTGGTCAGGAAAACTAAATTTCATAGCGCTTTATAATAAAGTTCCGTATTTAAAAAAGGTAAATAAAAAGTACGGAAATTCTAGAATTTCAAGAGCTAGAAGTAACACAACAAAAGGAGGAAAGAAGTCTAAACCCTCAGGTGAAAAATCAGAACTCGTAAAGAAAAAGAAAGAAGAAAGTGAGATTAAAATTTTAGATCAATTTGCTAGGCTTTTAATGTCTGTAAAAAGTGTGAATGCCACTTTTAACACTAATGATGGTATTATGCTTCCAGGATATGCCAATAGAACTAATTTATTAGGAATGGATGACAATTGGTTGGCACCTGGAATGGATTTCATTGCTGGAGGATATCAAGAAAGAGATATGTTAGGTAATAAAACAAATTTTGTTTTTGCCAATCATGCCGCCCAAAATAATTGGTTGGTTGATACCAATAACTATCAATATATAAGTACTCAGTACATTGTTAATCATACTGAAAATATGACTTTTAAAGCCTCTATTAAACCTATTAAAAGTTTAAGAATTGACCTTTCAGCTGATAGAAATCTAATGGAGAATAGGAGTTCCAATCTTGGACTAGATGATGACAGATCTTTTGCACTTTTAAATAACCAGTTTAATGGCTCATTTAGTACTTCCATTATTTCTTGGAATACAGCTTTCAAAGCTGATAAAATGAATGATACTACGCTATCAAATCAAATATGGGAAAATTTACTTTCTTACCGCCAAAGTATTTCTAGTTTAATGTCGCAATCTAATCCCAACGCTCCTAATAATTTAGAAAATAGCGGATATTATACTGGCTATGACAGCACCCAGCAGGATGTAATCATTGGGGCTTTTATGTGTGCTTATTTGGGTGAAAAACCTACATTAAATAATATTAATCCTCTAAATCAAAGAATTCCATTACCAAATTGGCGAATTACTTTTGATGGAATTGGCAAAATAAAATCTTTAAGAAAATATATTAAGAAACTATCCTTTACCCATGCGTATAGGTCTAATTTTTCGTTGGGGAATTATACTACTAATTTAAGTGGTGATTGGGATGCAGCTGGAAATGCTACTCAGACAGATATTGCTGGAAATTTTATTTCACAAAAACAAATTATGACCATGAATATTTTAGAACAGTTTGCTCCTTTACTTGGAGTTGACTTAACACTTGCCAATAATATGTCAGTTAAATTAGAAATTAAAAAAGACAGAAATATTTCCTTAAGCTTAGCCAATAATCAAATTACTGAAATCAAGGGAAGTGAAATAAAGTTTGGTTCAGGATATACTTGGAGAAAATTATCTTTTCCTATTAAAATTTCTGGTAAAACTTTAGACCCAAGTGATTTGAGAATGAGATTAGATGTTTCCGTAAGAGATAATAAGACTATTACAAGAAAAATTATTGAAAATCAAAATCAAGCAACTGCTGGACAGCGAGCGGTAAGTATTCAATTTTCTGGAGACTATAATTTAACCAAGCAATTAATGCTTAGAATATATTTTGATAGAAGGGTTAATACTCCATTTGTTTCAACATCTTTTCCTACTGCGAATACCAATGCTGGTTTTGCTCTAAGATTTCAACTTAGATAATATTTTTTTTGTTAATTTGCCTCAAAATTATTTATAATGAATGTCCCTAAAGATTTAAAATATACTAAAGACCACGAATGGGTTAAAATAGAAGGTGATATTGCTGTCATTGGAATAACAGACTTTGCTCAAGGTGAACTTGGTGATATTGTTTATGTGGAAGTAGATACTTTAGATGAAACATTGCAAAAAGAAGAAGTTTTTGGAACTGTTGAAGCAGTTAAAACTGTATCTGATCTTTTTATGCCACTATCTGGAGAAATTTTAGAGTTTAACGAATCTTTAGAATCCAATCCTGAAAAAGTTAATGAAGACCCTTACAACGAAGGCTGGATGATAAAGATGAAGGTAAGCGATCTTTCAGAAATGGATGATTTGCTTTCTGCAGAAGATTATCAAAACACCATTAATTAGTATCATTTTGGTATGGTTTTTGAACATTTTCATTTAAATAGTTAATTTTAACCAATAATATGAAGCCTAAAAAAAATCCTGAAGTAGATGCTGAAGACATCAAGTCAAGAACTGTTTATGTTCTTTCCGGCTTGGTTCTAGTAACTGCTTTTATTCTATGTCTTGTTGAATATAAAAAAATTGATTTAGCCGGCGCCAGTATTGAGTCTTCTTTAACAGCTCTTGAGGATGAGGAAGTGGTTGAGATTAATCCTAATACACCGCCACCGCCACCGCCACCGCCACCGCCACCTGCTCCACCGGAAGAGGTTGAGGTATTAGAGGAAGAAGATGAAAGAGAAGAAACTAATGTTATCATTATTGATCAAGAAGCAGATATTGACATTGTAATTGAAGTTGAAGAAGAACCAGAACCGGTAGTAGAACAAATTTTTGATGTAGTTGAAGAAAACCCAGAATTTATTGGAGGAATGGCTAAGCTATATGAGTATTTAGGAAAAAATATTCAGTATCCAGAAATGGCTAAAGAGAATGGAATTCAGGGAAAAGTCTTTGTTCAGTTTGTTGTTTGGAAAGATGGTACTATAAAGGATGTAAGAGTAGTAAAAGGCGTGCATAAAACCTTGGATAGTGAAGCACAAAGAGTGGTAAAATCAATGCCAAAGTGGACTCCTGGGAGGCAAAGAGGAACTGCTGTAAATGCTAGATTTACGTTACCAATAAAATTTAGAATCAGTTAAGTTAAATTATCATTCCTGCACCAACAGTATTATTGGTGTTTTCATCAATTATTATCAAACTTCCTGTTGATCTGTTATCTTTATATTTATCTACTAATAAAGGTTGAGATAATTTCATCGTAATTCGCGCAATATCATTGCAATTAATTTTTAGATCATTCACATTTCTGTGTAGGGTATTAATGTCAATTTTATATAGTACTTCTTTAACAATACCCCGAACTTCATTAGAAGTATGTTTAACAGCATATTTTCCTTTTTCTGTTAATGGGTTTTCACCAAGCCAACAAACCATTAATTCGATTTCTTTTAGAATCCTAGGCTGATTATTTTCCCTTACAATCATATCACCCCTACTTATATCCAAATCATCACTGAGAGTTAAAGTAACTGACATGGGGGCATGAGCTTCTTCAATTTCTTTATTAAAAGTTATGATAGATTTAATTTTAGAGTGAAATCCTGAGGGTAAAACCACTACTTCATCCCCTTTTTTAAATACTCCTCCTGAGATCCTACCTGCATACCCTCTAAAATCATGGAATTCTTTAATTTGAGGTCTTATTACATTTTGGATAGGAAATCTACAATCAATAAGGTTATAATCTGATGCAATATGAATATTTTCTAAAGTATGTAGTAACGTACTTCCTTCATACCATTGCATTTTATGGGACCTATTAACAATGTTATCCCCATTTATGGCGCTAATTGGAATAAACCTTATGTCTTTAGTTACTAACTTTGAACTAAATCCTGTTAATTCTTCTTTAATTTTTGAAAATGCTTTTTCATTGTAATCAACTAAATCCATTTTATTGATACAATATATTATATGAGGAATGCCTAATAATGATGCTATAAATGAATGTCGTTTAGTTTGCTCAACAATTCCATTCCTAGCATCTACTAAAATAATGGCCAAATTTGCTGTACTTGCTCCAGTAACCATATTTCGAGTATATTGAATGTGACCTGGAGTATCTGCAACTATAAACTTTCTTTTGGGAGTAGCAAAATATCTGTAAGCTACATCAATGGTAATGCCTTGTTCTCTTTCGGCTCTTAATCCATCGGTAAGTAATGCTAAATTTACTTTTTCCTCCCCTTTTTTAGAACTTGCATTTTCAATGGCTTCCATTTGATCTTCAAAAATGGCTTTACTATCGTATAGCAATCTGCCTATTAAAGTACTTTTACCATCATCTACACTTCCTGCCGTAGTAAATCGTAATAAATCCATATTTAAATAGTTATTACTCATTTCTAAAAATAGCCTTCTTTTTTTCTGTCTTCCATAGCAGCTTCAGATCTTTTATCATCAGCTCTACCACCTCTTTCTGTTGTTCTAGAAGCAGACACTTCATTAATAATCATCTCTAAAGTATCAGCATCAGAAATTGTTGCACCAGTACAAGTTGCATCTCCAATAGTTCTAAATCTAACCCTCATTTTTTGAACTTTTTCTTCTGGTTTAGTTTTAATAAAATCTGTTTTAGCCATCACTACATTATTTCTAATAAAGCATTCTCTTTCGTGAGAAAAATATAAAGAAGGAATTTTAATATTTTCTTTCATTATATATTGCCAAACATCCATTTCTGTCCAATTACTTATGGGAAAAGCTCTAAAGTGTTCTCCAAAATTCTTCTTACCATTAAATAGATTCCAGAGTTCAGGTCTTTGATTTTTTGGATCCCACTGACCAAAATCATCTCTATGGGAAAAAAAACGTTCTTTGGCTCTTGCTTTTTCTTCATCTCTTCTTGCTCCACCCATAGCGCAGTCAAATTGGTATTCATTTATACTATCCAGTAAAGTAGTTGTTTGCAATTTATTCCTACTAGAATTTATTCCCTTTTCTTCAATAACTTTTCCTTCATCAATAGATTTTTGAACAGAGGCAATAATTAATCTAGCTTTGGTTTCTTTAACTAATTCATCTCTAAATTGATATAATTCATCAAAATTATGTCCGGTATCAATATGCATGATCGGGAAAGGAACATTTGCAGGATAAAATGCCTTTCTTGCTAAATGATAGCATATAATAGAATCTTTCCCCCCAGAGAATAGTAATACTGGTTTTTCAAACTGTGAAGCAACTTCTCTTATGACGAAAATCGATTCTGCTTCTAATTCTTCAAGGTGACTTAATTGATACTTATTCAATTTTTAGTTATTAATGGGATGGCAAAATTATATAAAATTTCAGACGATTCTTCAATTGAAACATTTTCTGTAGGGACTACTAAATTTGGAGAATTTGGCTTTTCGTATGGAGCTGAAATGCCTGTAAAGTTTTTAATTTCTCCCCTGATTGCTTTTTCATAAAGACCCTTTGTGTCTCTTTTTTTGCACTCGTGCAAATTAGTAGCAATATATATTTCATAAAAATCTGATGCCCCAATGATTGATTTTGCCTTTTCTCTCATTTTTTTTGTTGGGCTTACCAAACAACAAATGGTTACAATTCCACTTTCTACGAATAATTTTCCAATTTCAGATGTTCTTCTAATATTTTCCAATCTGTCCTCTTCACTAAAGCTTAAATTATTATTAATACCAATTCTAATATTGTCACCATCTAGTACTTGAGTAATGATTCCTTTCTTATGTAGTTTTTTAGAAATTGTCTTAGCAATAGTGGTTTTTCCAGAACCAGAAAGGCCAGTTAACCAAAGACAAACTCCTTTTTGGTTTAAAAGTTTTTCTTTATCTTCTCTTGAAATTAACTCATGCTTTGAAGAAAACAAATTTTCCATGACAAATTATTTTGAAAATCAAATTTATCAATTATGTCAAGTAATCTATGATTTTACTATGATTCATTACATTTGAAAAATAAAATTTAACAATAAATTTTGATTAAAGAATTTAACAATATAAAGGTAGACAAAGTAGGAATTGAAGATCGTATCAATAGAATTACTAAAAGAAGTCTAAAAAGGGAATCTAAATTAAAAGGTTTAGAAATGATTTTAAGTATGATAGATTTAACTACTTTGGAAGGGATGGATACAGTTAAGAAGGTAGAGCAGTTGTGTTATAAGGCTACTCACTTACACAATCAAATTCCTAATTTACCTAATGTTGCTGCAGTTTGTGTTTACCCTAATATGGTTCGTACTGCGTCCAATGCATTGAAAGGAAGCGATGTGTTAGTGGCTAGTGTTGCTACAGCATTTCCTAGTGGAAATTCCACTTTGCCAATCAAAATTAATGATACTAAAGAAGCTATCGAAAACGGAGCTAATGAGGTGGATATGGTGATAAGTAGAGGTAAATTTCATTCTGGGGAATATAATTATGTTTTTGACGAAATAGCAGCCATTAAAGATGTTTGTGGTGAAAATTCTAGACTGAAAGTAATTATAGAAACTGGAGAATTGGGAGATTATGATCATATTAGAATGGCAAGTGAAATTGCCATAAATGCTGGAGCAGATTTTATAAAGACCTCAACTGGCAAAATATCACCAGCAGCTACTTTACCTATCACATTGGTGATGTTAGAAGCCATTAAAGATCATTATTATAAAACAGGAAAAATGGTTGGAATGAAACCAGCAGGTGGTATTTCTAATGCTAAACTTGCCTTACAATATTTAATACTGGTTAAAGAAACTTTAGGTAATTTATGGTTAGATAAACATTGGTTTAGGTTTGGAGCTAGTAGTTTAGCTAATGATGTTCTAATGCAAATAGCCAAACAGAAAACAGGATTTTATCAGTCAAATAATTACTTTTCAAAAGATTAAATTATGAGTTCAACTATTAAGCCTTTAGAATTTAATGGAAATTGGAAGTTGTCCCCTTCTATAGAAAGTACAGATCACTTGTCATTGAAAAACCAAAATGGCCTTTTCATCAATGGGAAATTTGTTAATCCTTTATCAAAAAAGTTTTTTCCAACCATAAATCCGTCCGATGAAGCTCCAATTGCTATGATTTCAGAAGCGCAAGAAAAGGATGTGAATTTAGCGGTGAAATCGGCTAGAGATGCCTATGATGGATATTGGAATAAAATGCCAAGTAAAGAACGTGCAAAATACATTTATAGAATTGCCAGAATGATTCAAGAAAAATCTAAAGAACTGTCTGTAATTGAAACTTTAGACGGAGGAAAGCCCATTAGAGAATCTAGGGATATTGACATTCCATTAGCAGCCGCTCATTTTTTTTATTATGCGGGATGGGCTGATAAATTGAAATTTGCATTTCCTAATAAAAATCCAAAATCTATTGGCGTTGCTGGGCAAATAATTCCTTGGAATTTTCCTTTAATGATGGCTGCTTGGAAGATTGCCCCAGCTTTAGCTACTGGAAATACAGTGGTCTTAAAGCCTGCAGAATCAACATCTCTTACTGCTCTTAAATTAGCAGAAATTATTCAAGAAGCTGATTTACCCCCAGGTGTGGTAAATATTATTACCGGCCCTGGTTCAACAGGAAATTTAATAGTAAACCATCCCGAAATTGATAAAATTGCATTCACAGGCTCTACTGCAGTTGGAAAGTCTATAATGAAAAGTATAGCTGGTAGCTCTAAAAAGTCAACTATGGAACTTGGTGGAAAAGCTGCAAATATTGTTTTTGAAGATGCTCCTTTAGATCAAGCAGTTGAAGGAGTTATTAATGGAATATATTTTAATCAAGGCCATGTTTGTTGTGCAGGTTCTCGTTTATTTATACAGGAGTCTATTTATGATTTATTTATAAGAAAATTAAAAGATAGAATGCAATCCTTAATCTTAGGAAATCCACTAGATAAGAATACTGATATTGGAGCAATTAACTCTAACAATCAACTGACGAATATTAATAAATATATTGATTTAGGAAAAAAAGAGGGAGCAGAAATTTTTCAATTAAATTGTGAAATACCTTCCAGTGGATATTGGTGTGCTCCAACTCTTTTTACCAATGTTTCTCAATCTCATACCATTGCAAGAGAAGAAATTTTTGGACCCGTATTGGCAGTTCAAACATTTAGGACTACTAATGAGGTAATTACAAAAGCTAATAATACGCCATATGGACTTTCTGCTGGTGTTTGGACAGATAAAGGATCCAAAGTATTTAATTTAACTTCAAAATTAAATGCTGGAGTAGTTTGGGCAAACACTTATAACAAATTTGATCCAACTGCTCCATTTGGCGGATATAAAGAAAGTGGCCATGGGAGAGAAGGTGGATTACATGGCCTTGAAGCCTATTTAAATTTATCATAATGTCTGAAAGAATTAAAGTTTTAAAAACTTATAAAATATTTATTGATGGAAAGTTTCCAAGAACGGAATCTGGAAGGTACTATCAATTAAAGTCAAAAGATATTCCTTATGCAAATGTCTGTTTGTCTTCCAAAAAAGATCTAAGAAATGCGGTAGTTGCTGCTAGAAAAGCATTCCAACCATGGGCAAAAAAAACAGCCTATAATAGAAGTCAAATTTTATATAGAATTGCTGAAATGCTTGAGAGTAGAAAAACTCAATTTCTTGATGAGTTATTAGTTCAAGGGGTTAGTAAAAAAGACGCTTCAAAAGAACTTGATCAAAGTATTGACCGAATCATATATTTTGCTGGATGGGCAGATAAGATAAATCAAGTTTTTGGTGCAGTAAATCCAGTTGCTACTTCACATTTTAACTTTACGCTGCTAGAGCCCATGGGAATTGTTGGCTTGTTGTCCTCAGATGAAAGTCCTTTATTGGGACTTATTTCATCGATCATTCCAGTAATAGTTTCAGGAAATTCATGTGTCGTTATAGCTTCAGAGAAGCACCCTTTAAGTTCCATTTCTTTTGCGGAAGTAATTTCTAATTCAGACGTCCCTTCTGGGGTTGTAAATATTTTAACTGGAACTAAAAAAGAATTAGCAACTCCTATGTCTTTACATATGGATATAAATGCATTGGGAATATTTTCTCAAAATATGGATAAGCAATTATTGATTAATGCTACTGAAAATTTAAAAAGAATTAGTTCCTATAATGATGTTCAAATTCAAAGTAATGATTTTGAGTCTCCTTACATAATTAAAAACTTCATGGAGGCCAAAACAACATGGCACCCTATAGAATTTGATTTCACAAAAAGCAGTAATTATTAAATGGAAAAAAGTAAAAAAAGACATTTAGCCAAAACATTTACTTGGAGGATAACCGCTACTGCAACTACAATGATTATAGCATGGTTGGTAAGTGGAGATCCATTAACAGGATTAACAGTTGGAGGCTTAGAGTTTATTATTAAAATGCCTATATATTATTTTCATGAAAGAGCTTGGTACAAATCAAATTTTGGATTAAATGCAAGAAAAAGAAAATAAATGGCTCTCAATAGCGAAAAAAGCAGCTTTTGAAGCAGGATTAGAAATTTTAAAAGTTTATGAAAAAGACTTTAAGGTCACCTATAAAAAAGATGATTCACCTTTAACTATTGCTGATCAAAGAGCCAATGATATTATAGAAAAACTTCTCTCTGAAACCAATATCCCAATATTAAGTGAGGAGGGAAAACAGATTGATTTTAAAGAAAGAAAAAATTGGAATTTATTGTGGATTGTTGATCCGCTTGACGGAACCAAAGAGTTTGTTAAAAAAAATGGTGAATTCACTGTGAATATTGCATTAATTAAAGATGGGTCGCCTATCATAGGAGTAATTTATGTTCCTGTTTCAGGATGTATATATTATGCATCTTCTTCTGGAACATTTAAAGAACATAATGGAGCAAAAAAACAACTTCCTATGATTAAAAAAGAAAGAAACTTCAGAGTTGTAGGAAGTAGATCCCATTTAAGTTTAGAAACAGAAAACTATATTGATAAATTGAGAAAAGAAAAAGGAGAAATTGAGATTGTCTCTATGGGTAGCTCTCTTAAAATATGTTTAGTTGCTGAGGGATTTGCAGATGTTTATCCTAGATTTGCACCAACTATGGAATGGGACACTGCTGCGGGACACGCTATAGCAAAATATGCAGGAAAAAATTTAATAGATTTAGAAACAAATTGTGAGATGATTTATAATCGTCCAAGATTAAAAAATAATTGGTTTATAGTGAGATGAAAAGAAAAGTAGCATTAATAACAGGTGTCACAGGGCAAGATGGTGCTTATTTATCAGAGTTATTATTAGAAAAAAATTATGAAGTACATGGTATTAAACGTAGGGCTTCCTCATTTAATACTTCAAGAATTGACCATTTATACCAAGACAAGCATAAAGAAAATGTTAATTTTTTTCTGCACTATGGAGACTTAACAGATGCTACAAATTTGATAAGAATTATTCAAGAAGTTCAACCAGATGAAATTTATAATTTAGGAGCTCAATCACATGTTAAAGTATCTTTTGAAATTCCAGAGTATACAGCTAATTCTGATGCTTTGGGAACTCTAAGAATTCTGGAGGCCATCAGAATTTTAAAGCTAGAAAAAAAAATAAAATTTTACCAAGCTTCAACTTCCGAACTTTACGGAAAATCCCAAGAAGTTCCACAAAATGAAAAAACTCCATTTTATCCTAGAAGCCCCTATGGAGTAGCGAAACTTTATGCTTTCTGGATTGTTAAAAATTATCGCGAAGCTTATGGAATATTTGCATGTAACGGAATTTTATTTAACCATGAAAGCCCAATTAGAGGTGAAACTTTTGTTACAAGAAAAATTACAAGAGCAGCAGTGAAAATAAAATTAGGTGTCCAAGAAAAACTGTATTTAGGAAATCTTGATGCCAAAAGAGACTGGGGTCATGCTAAAGACTATGTTGACGGAATGTGGAGAATGTTACAGTATGAAAAGGCTGAAGATTTTGTTCTAGCCACTGGGAAAACAAATACTATTAGAGAATTTTGTGACCTTTCTTTTCAAGAGTTAGGAATCAAAATAAATTGGAAAGGAAAAGGAGAAAATGAAGTTGGATTAGATGCTTCAACTGGAAAAGAAATTATTTTAATTGATTCAAATTATTATCGACCTACTGAAGTAGACCTCTTGGTAGGAGATGCAAATAAAGCCAAAAAGCTATTAAACTGGGAGCCAAAATACAATTTAAATTCTCTTGTTAAAGAAATGATAAATTCTGATTTTAAAGCTTTAAAAAATCAATATTTAACTTCATGAGCTTTTCCCAGAATTCAAAAATTTACATTGCTGGGCATAATGGCATGGTGGGTTCTGCTATTTGTAGAAAGCT
>CEOC01024920.1_pt1 | contig 51920 bp, 57 predicted proteins | sample 356191 | NCBI WGS metagenome assembly CEOC01 (sample SAMEA2619952, study PRJEB7988) | marine metagenome | biome: marine biome (ENVO:00000447); feature: deep chlorophyll maximum layer (ENVO:xxxxxxxx); material: "saline water (ENVO:00002010), including plankton (ENVO:xxxxxxxx)" | depth 17 m
AATGATTCGCATTTGCAATAGTAAATGAGAATAATTCTCATTTAATTTATTTCTTTGCATATAGACTAATATATTTTAGAGTATCGAGATGACTAGAATTAGCCTTACGCCAATAATTGATGTGGTATTCATACTTTTGATATTTTTCATGCTTGCATCAAATTTTAATAAAGTTGGCGAGTTAAATATGGATTTATCAAAAGAGACAAGTCAATCGTCGAATGATGACGTGAAACTTATTAAACTCGAGGTGAGGCAAGATAATTCAGTTATGAGCAAGGGAAAGTTATATGATGATAACGAATTATTAACAATGCTAAGAATTGCTATAAAAGAGGCTCAAAGATATGCCATTGTAGTTACAGCAAAAGATGAGGTTACATATCAGAGATACTTAACATTAATGAGTTTTCTAAAAAAAAATAACATCGAAAATGTCTCATTAGGGATCAAGGAAAATGAAGCTAAAAAGTAAACAAAGAAGAAGCTATGATGACGATGGACTTCTACCTTTAGTAAATATTATTTTCTTACTATTAATATTTTTTATGATCGTTGGTGTCATAGAGAAGAATGTTGTTAAAGATAACATGCAGCTACCAAAAGTTGAGTTAGATAAATTTGAAAATAAAGATACAACAAAAATATTTTTCGATGCGAATAAAGATATTTTTATTGATGAGGAAATTACTGACATAAAAAATATTGGTAAAAGAATTAAAGAGCTTAAGATTAAAGAGGTTGTTTTTATAGCAGATAAGTCGATTCTTATTTCCGATATAAACAATGTTTTGCTTGAGCTTAAAAAGAATCAAATTAATAGCATAAAATTACTATCTACACTTAATGCAGACTGATAATCTTAACAAATATATTCTTGCCTCGTTTGCTATTCATGCTTTTTTTCTGATGTCCTTAAGCATAAATCATACCCAGAGAGATATAAGTCAAATTGGTGAGCAAGGAATGCAAATTCAAATGGTACTCGTAAGGGATCAACAAGATGATGTTCAAGATGATGAATCTATAAACTCAAGTGAAAAGAAGATAATAAAGAATAAAGAAAAAGAGGATCAAGCAATTGTTGATAATAGACTGCAAGGTGATAGAACTAATAAAATATATCAGTCATATTATGGTGTGGTGAGAAGTATGCTCGATTCAAATAAAAAATATCCACTTCTATCGCTTCAGCGAAGGCAAGAGGGAACACCCATTATAGAGTTTACAATCTTACAGAACGGGGATGTTATAAATTTAGAAATTATATCATCTGGCTACCGACTTCTTGATAGGGAAGCACAAAAGATAGTTTTAAAATCTGCACCTTTCCCACCGATACCTCAGTCACTTGGAAAAAAACGTATTGATTTAAGAGTGCCTATTAACTTCAATCTAGAGCGCTAGTTGAGTACCATTTAAGCTTGTCTCTTAATGAGACCACTCCGCCAATTATAAATATAGTTGGTGCCTTAGGTTTTTCTGTTTTCACAACTGTCGGCATGTCTTTGAGGGTAGAGATATACTCTTTTTGTGTGTTTGTGGTTCCTTGCTGTATGAGAGCACAAGGTGTCAATTTAGATAAACCATGTTGTATTAACTGGTCGCAGATTATATTTATCGAGACTAATCCCATATAAAATACAATTGTCTGATTTTTCTGTATAAGTTTTTCCCAATCTAGTTCTAACTTCCCTTCTTTTAAATGCCCTGTTACGAATATACAGCTCTGTGCATAGTCTCTGTGTGTGAGTGGTATGCCGCTGTAAGTAGAGCATCCACTTGCGCTTGTGATACCAGGGACCACTTGAAAAGCTATTTTCTGATCGGCCAAAGTTTCTATTTCCTCACCACCTCTTCCAAAAATAAAGGGGTCGCCACCTTTTAAACGTAAAACTTTTTTACCCTCTTTAGCATATTTAACAAGCAATTCATTTATCTCTTCTTGTCTTACAACATGATTATCCCTCTCCTTGCCAACATAAATTTTTGTTGCATCTCTTCTTATCAAGTCAACTATAGAAGGATGAACGAGTCTGTCGTATAGGGCTATGTCAGCTTGTTGCATTAGACGTAAGGCTTTAAACGTCAGTAAGTCAGGATCTCCTGGCCCTGCTCCGACTAGATATACTTCACCTTGATTTGCAATATCTTCATCAAAGTTATCTATCTGTTGATCAAGAAATTGCTTAGCTTCCTCATTCTTACCTGATAAAACGAGTTCTAGAAACTTTCCGTTTAGCATCTTTTCCCAAAATATTTTATTGGAAGAAAATTTTTTCATTTTTTCACGGACCTTGATTCGGTTGGCAGCTACAATCTCAGCGAGTTTACCGTAACTACCAGGCACCATAGTCTCGAGCTTGGTTCTGAGCACCCTTGCCAAGACAGGTGATGCTCCACCTGTTGATACTGCAACAGTGATATCTCCTCTTTCTAGTATTGAAGGGAAAATAAAATCACATATTTCTGGTTGATCTACGACGTTGACGATGATGTTATGTTTTTTGCAATCTTTTGCGACACGTTCATTTAATGAAATGTCATTTGTTGCTGATATAACAAAATTAAACTTATTTCCCTCTAAAATTTTTTCGGAATACTCTTGTTTTACACATTTAATATTTGTCTCTCTTGCTAAGTCTAGAATATAATCTGAAAATTCTAAGGAGATAATTGTAATATCAGCTTTGGCTTTAATGAGAAGATCTAACTTTCTTTCAGCCACAGATCCCCCACCAACAATTAAACAAGGTAATTTGTCCAGCTGTAGGAAAAATGGGAAATACTTCATAAAGCTTATTTAGAAATACCTGCTTTCTTGTACCATTCCTCTGCTTTTTCTAGATCCTGATTAACAATCTTGCCTTCCTCATATATCATACCCAGAGTAGTTGCAGAGCCCATCATCCCTGCTTCAGCTGCCCGTTCAAACCATTCAATGCATAGTTCGGGGTTCTTTTCAGTGCATTCTCCTTCAAAATACATAAAACCTAGCGCATGCATAGCCAGAGGCAATCCATTCTCTGCAGCTTTTTTCATATAGGAAAATGCCTTGTCCTCATTTGCAAGGCAACCAAGACCATTCTGGAGCATTATTGCCATGCGGTACATTGCATCGGAATTACCTTCCTCAGCAATAGGAGATAACAACTTCGTAGCATGTGCAAAATTCTTCGTTTCAAATGCTGCAATACCACTCTCAAGCTCCATTGCTCTGTTTTCCCTGTGATCCATTTTAATTTAATAAATCCTCTAACTTCCCATCCATATCATGTTCTATCAAATCATCGAAACCTCCAACATGATAATCATCTATAAATATCTGAGGAACTGATTGTCTACCAGATTTTTCAACCATTTCTGCAATCAACGATGGATCTTGGTCTATCATGATTTCTGTGTAATCAATATTTTTTTTATTAAAGAAATTCTTTGCTCTTACACAATATGGGCAAATTCTTGTGCTATATATAACAACTTTTTTCATATTAACTATAGTGCGTAATTTTTCTATTCACATTTTTTTGGACAATTATACCAATAACATCATAGGAATTATCAAGTTTTATCTCAGGATATTCGCTATTTAGGGCAAGTAAATAATAGTCTCCATCGATTTCCTTAAACTTCCTAAACCATCTCACTCCATCGTATTCAACAAAAATATATTGTCCGTCAATACATGAGCCAGAGGGATCTACAATCACTATGCAATCTTTAGGAAACTCAGGCTCCATACTGTTATCAGTTACTTGTAACGCATATGGCTCTGAGGAGCCACACTCACTATTTAAATCAGTAATTTCTGTATTTTCGGTCATCTAAAAATTTTTAAAATTATACTTATAACAATACTAATTATTATCGCACTTGTAATAGGAAAATAGATATTAAAGTTATTCTTTTTTATAATTATGTCACCTGGAAGTCGTCCTAATCCAAGATTACTGAAAAATGGATACAGAATCCCAATTAGAATAAAGATAATTCCTAAAGCTATAAAGATTTTGGACATTTATCCAGTATTTCTCATGCCTGTCGCAATAGCATGAATAGTCCTCAATAATGGATCAAGATTGACTGTATCTTCACCAGGCATAGCACGATGAGCTTTTAATAACATTACTTGAATATAGTTTAGTGGATCAAGATAGGGTTGTCTTCGACTTAATGATAGTGATAATTTAGTGTTATCAGATAAGAGTTGGTCTGACTCAACAATTTTTAATAAAGTCTGAACAGTAGATTCAAACTCTTCTTCTATATCATTAATAATTTCATCAGCTGAATTTCTATTATTAGCAAGTAATGAATAATCTCTCGCAATTCCTAAATCTGACTTAGCTAATGCCATCTGTATGTTATCAAGTAATACTCTGAAAAAAGGCCACTCAGAGTACATTGTTTTTAATTTATCCATATTAGACTGATTCTCAGAAACCATTTCATTAAGAGCGGTACCAAGGCCGTACCATGCTGGTAAAGTATGCCTTGAAAGAGACCAACCAAAAACCCAAGGTATCGCTCTTATTGAATATTTAGATCTTTGTGTCTTTTTTCTATGCGATGGTCTTGAGCCTATATTCAACTCAGCTAATTCTTGAACTGGTGTTGCTTCGTAGAAATAATCCATGATGCCTTCTTTATCATCAGTGAGGTCTCTATATTTTTTCTCACCTGTTACAGACATCTTACTCATTGTCTCTTCAAAATTATTTGTACAAACAGTATCATCAACAACAAGATGTTTACTCGCTTTTATCAAGCCGCTTATTGCCAGTTCAAGCTCGTAAGAAGCAGATTGAGGTACAGCATATTTATAAGATAATACCTCACCCTGTTCTGTAATTTTAATCATTCCTCTCACTGTTTTATTGGGTTGTGCCAGAATAGCATTATGTGTCGGGCCTCCTCCTCTACCAACTGTTCCTCCACGACCATGAAATAGTCTACATTCAATTTGGTATTTCTTTGAAATATCTAGAACCTGTTGCTGAGCCTTGTATAGGCTCCATGATGAGGATAATATTCCTCCATCTTTACATGAGTCCGAGTAACCTAGCATGACTTCTTGTAACTTTCGACTCTTATAATTTCCAAGCAAGCTTGTATAGGTCTTGTTACTAAATAAGTCCTCCAAAATCTCTTCGATTCTGGTTAGATCATCAATGGTCTCGAATAATGGCGTAATCTGTATCGATGATTTGATCTGCCCATCTGTATTTGAGACCAAACCACATGTCTTTGCTAGAGCAAGTACTTCAAAGACATGGCTAGCGTGATGAGTCATCGAGATGATGTAATTGCCGAACGCCTGAGAACTTATCTCATTGCTCAACTCTTTCATAACGATAAACACATCAAGAACTTTTTTTGATTCATCAGATAGTGACGAGTAAACTTCGTTATAAGATATGTCCGATTTTATGAAGTTCTCAAGCGTTGAAATTCTGGCTGCTTCATCTAAATTATCATAATCAATATTTTCATGGTTTTTTAATATCTCAGCAATTGCGTTAGTGTGGTTTGTTGATTCCTCTCTAATATCAAGATTAACAAGATAAAATCCAAAAGTTTCTACGAGTCTAATGAAATCATTTAAACCAAAATCGTTAAGAATATTGTCATTGTCAGAGATAAGTGAATTTTTAATCAAATACAAGTCATTCAACAGTTCTTGTTCAGAATTATAAGCATGAGGCGTCTTAATATTAGATTTGTTTTTGAGATGCTTAATTGCATTCAATCTTTCCTTAAGCCTATATCTCATTATTTTTAATTTTCTTCTGTATGGTTCTTTTGCAAAGTCTTGTGTTGTGTCTTTAAATGCTGCCTCGCAATACTGATCATCATTTTTTGATGATAGAAGAAAGTCTTCTGATGGTTTTGTTAATCCAGAAGAATGAGTCAAAAGAGTAGATAGTTTTTGAGCACGTCTTATATACTCATGAAGTGCAGTCTCAGTGTGCATGTAAACTGCTTCTCTTGTTATATCGGGGGTGACGAATGGGTTTCCATCCCTATCGCCACCAATCCAAGAACCAAACCTTATGAAACTTGGTATTTTCACACTGTCAGTGTGATAGACTCTTCTAATGGCTTTTTCCAAATCCCTATACACTTCAGGTATAGCTTTAAATAATGAAGTTCGAAAATAATATAGGCCATTTTCTACCTCATCCAAAACTGTTGGCTTTTTTAGCCTAACCTCATCGGTTCTCCACAAAATTAGAATCTCAGCTTGTAACTCATCGATGAGTTCCTCTCTTTTAATAGACTGACCTTTGTAACTTTGTAATTCTAGAATAGTATTAAAAATTCTTCGCATCGCCTCAAGCTTGCTTCTTCTTTTAGCCTCAGTAGGATGAGCAGTAAAAACGGGTATATAACGCAAAGCGTCAATTAAACTCTCGAGTTGATTATGATCCATCTCTGAAGCTTTACATTCTCGTAATGTTTGATCAAATGAGCCCTCCCAAGAATCAAAACCTGATTTAAGACGATCTGTTCTATTGATGTGCTGGTATGCCTCTTCAGCAACATTTACAAGGGCAAAGTATTTAGAAAATGATCTGATTACATTTTTCAGTGTAATGGGATCTAGCTTAGCTATATAACGAATGAGCTGATCATGCTTATTTTGATTATTATCCTTTCTGAGGTTTATGAATCCTTTTCTCAACTTTTCCACAGCCATATAAACTTTATCGCCAGCATGTGATTTGATAATATTTCCCAACAATTTACCAAGCAACTTCACGCTTGATCTCAGTTGTGCATCGTTTAATTTATCAAAGGTTTTAAGGAATTCGCTCATAGTTTCATGATATATTTAGCTGCAATAAACGTACCCAAGTTCATAGCAGTGCTCAAGATACCCTTAAAAAAGGGCATGTTCAAGCTTGACAAAAATATTTTTAGCTTTTTTTCCTCTTAGATTTAAAGAACTTTTGAAGTAATTTCTGTGATTTATCATCATCATCGAGTCTAATTACGTTAGGCTTATGATGACATGATGATGACTCAAATATTTTTGGACCATGAAGAATACCGCCGCTTTTAAAATCTTCAGCGCTGAAAATTATATTGCTTAACCTTGCAAAACTAATAGCTTGCGCACACATTGGACATGGCTCGAGTGTAGATATCATCGAACATCCAGTTAGTCTCTCATTTTCCAGCCTAGACATGGCAAGTCTTAATGCTATGATTTCGGCATGATCAAGAGATGATTTGTTGGATTTCATTTGATTATAACCAGTGCTCACAATTTCTTGTGTATCATCTTTGATAATTACAGAACCTACTGGTACCTCGTCAATGTTGTAAGCAAATTCTGCTAATTCATAGGCTAGGTCATAGAATAATTTGTATTTATTACTCACATGAATCTTACATAGTTTCTTTGAATTTAATCATTTCACCGGTTGGTTGCCCAAGTATGTCGTCATTACACATTACACATGTGCCTCGAATAATAGTATGTGTCGGCCAGCCTTTTACTTTCATACCATCAAAAGGCGTCCACTTACTTTTTGATTTCTGCTGCTGATTACTTATTATCATTTCTTTGTTTATGTCCACTATAGTAAAGTCAGCATCATACCCTTCTTTAATTCTGCCCTTGTTATGTATTTTATGTATGCGTTCAGGTCCATGGCTCCATAAGCTGACTAATTTACTTAGAGACAGCTTTCCGTTATTTACGTGATTAAGCATTATGGGTACAAGAGTTTGAACACCTGGGGTTCCACTTGGTGATTTAGGATAAGTTTGTGACTTTTCATCTAGTGTATGGGGTGCATGATCAGAAGCTATTATATCAACTACATCATCATTTAAAGCTTTCCATAATGCATCTTGATGATTTTTCTCTCTTATAGGTGGATTCTGTTGAGCAAGGGTACCAAGTCTCTCATAACATTCTGGTGCATAAAGACTGAGATGGTTGGCTAATAGCTCGACGCTGGCTACATCTTTATTTTGAGATAGAAACTCCATTTCTTTTTCAGTTGTTATATGAAGAATATGAACGCGTCGTTTATATTTTCTTGCAAGTTTTACAACTCTTTGTGTTGCAGATAAACAGCTTTCGGGTGATCGCCATTTACAGTGCATTGATACATCCTGACTTTTACCCAAAATAGTTTTTTGATTTTCCATCATTATCATTTGGTCTTCGGCATGAACTGCAATGACTCGATGTCCATTTGACACGACGGATTCAACTTCCTCATCAGTGGCCGTCATAAGATCACCGGTACTCGCACCCATGAATATCTTAATACCACAGACGCCTTTCAAATTCTCCCATTCTGAGAGATTTGATGATGTCCTCATTGTACCTCCCAGGTAAAAAGCGTAATCAGACCAAGCGCCTTTAGCGGCACGCTGCAATTTGTCCTCTATAGTTTCAGGCGTTATAGTTAGTGGGTTTGTATTGGGCATTTCAAATATAGATGTAACTCCTCCAGATACAGCTGCTAACATTCCAGACTCTAGCGTCTCTTTTCCTTCTAGGCCTGGCTCCCTAAAGTGAACTTGAGAATCAATGACCCCAGGAAGTATTATTAGATTTTTACAATCAATAGTCTCGTCACTTTCAAAATTCTTATCTGAAATATGAGCAATTACTCCATCATTGACGTAAATATTTGATGTGACAAGCTCACCATCAATCATAATCTGCCCATTTATAAGACTCATGTTGTAGTGTTGAAATGACATCGTCTAAATATGCTATCATTTTTAATTGATATATGCATAATACGAATTACACCAATGCAGAAGATAATAGATAATTTAGGAATAACAATATCGTCAGTTTGTGCTATTCACTGCATATTGTTGCCAGCAATATTTCTAATAGCACCATATTCATTTATTGCGAGTCACGAATTTCATGAAGCTCTTATTTACTTTATCTTGCCTTGTGCTTTAGTGGCATTTGTTTTGGGATGCAGAAAACATAAAGATACCAGAGTTGCTGTATTAGGGACACTTGGAATTATACTTCTTGGTTCAGCTTTATTGCTGCATGATACACATCATGGTGACCAACATAGTGAGGAGTTGACTACTATACTAATAACAATTTGTGGCAGTATATTATTGGTTGTGTCTCACATAAGAAATAGAAAATTATGTATGCAAGAGAAATATTCTTGCCATGAATAATTAATAATTCAGAGGTGTAATTATAACCATAAAAGGACCACTTCCAACCCCGATGCTGTAGTCCCCTACACCACCATCTTCATCCCAGATTGTTGCCCCTTGATTGATTTGAAACGACATGTTAAATCCACTAGTAAGTTCAGTTACAACAACTGGTGCAGCAAAAGTTGCCTGTCCCATTAGTTTAGCTCCAGCCTCAGATTCAGCTCGTGATGCCGCAAGGTTGCCATCAGAGTCTAGAAGCCAAGCTTTCATATCAGATCCAGTACCATTGAGGTTGGTTGCTTCAGCAGTAGCTGCAAAAGTTTCTCTACCCTCGAATGATGCTAAACCAGCACCCAGTTCACCTGGTGCAGTTCCATCAGTGCCCGAACAGATAACAGCTTGACCATCATCTTCATATTTGGTGTCTTCTACTGTGTGACAATAAACTCCTGTGCCGCTTTTATTTCCAGAAACCGATGTATTAAATTCGAGATCTAGTTTGACTAAAAATACATTTTTAAATACCATCACGCCGTGAGTATACACACCGGGTGGAGGTCTAGTAAAAGTTCCATCAGTAAATGTAGCCTGATCGGTTGTACCCTCAATTCTGACAACTGATCCTGCAGTTGATTGAAAGGTTCTCACACAATTTGATAGGTCTGCGTTTGCACTAGTTGTTGGTGCCGTAATAGCAGCTGTACACAAGTACTTATCGTAAAGTGTAATTCCATATGTTGATGGCTGTATCGCACATGCATCATTATCTGGAGCAGTTACAACACCAGCGCTAATTGTACAACAATCCTCTCCTTGACAGGCTGCCTTGACGTCTTCCATCGGTAAAAGGCATATCAACATAATTAGAGTAAATAATATTCTTTTCATGTTAGAACCCTGAAGCTGTAATAGCCAAACCTCCGCCTCCTTTAATAGTTACGATATTATTTTCCCTTCTTACTTTTTCGTACATTCTGCCTTCGTCGATTTTACCATATGAATATGCTGATGATGATACAGAGAAAATACTTGGACCAGCTTTTCTTTCGTTACAGCATACAATGTAGTTTAATTTTATAAATGCATTGTGTGAGTTAGTATTGCTATCATCTTGCATTCCAGCTTCTACAGATAGCCTAGTTGTTGGCTCCATATATAGACTTACTGATTCTCCATGTCTAATATTTTTAGTTTCGTTATTCCATTGATATCTCTTATAATAAAGCTTTGCCCAGGGTAAGTAAGGAAGTAACGCACCAACTTCTGCATCATATCCACCCGCAGCAACTTCTGGCGCACCATTGACATGGTGTATCTCTGTCATGGCTTCATAAAGATTGATATTTACATCATAAACTGAAGATTTCATTTCAAGGCCTAATCCAGTCCTTGCATGCCCTGTATTGAATTCATGATCATAGAAAATATTTATTCCATAAATATGCGTCATAGCTGGATTCATTGATCTATAAACTAATCCGGTATTGAGAGTCTCACGATCATTAAAAGTTGAGTATGATATTTGACTTAGAATTTTATCAAACTGATTGCCAGTAAGTTCAAAAAGTGTAATAGCTCTAAACGTGGGTTTTGAATCTGCGCGAGAGCGAGTTTCAACTTCTATTAGTCTAAGACTAGATAAGTTATCTCTAGCCCATGACTCAATCGCATTATCTCCATATGAAAAGGCATTCTGAATAGCTCGGTTTTTTACTTCTTTAGCAGCGTCTTTAACACCACCTCCTAAACCAATAGTAGGAGCCAGCAATAATAATGCTAAATAGCTAAATATCGGTGTTTTTTTAAAAAAGCCCATATACCCCTCATTTACCATACTAATATAATAAATTTATAAGTAAACTCATAAAAAGTGATTTAGCCAATATTTTTTAAATTTTCTAAATTGTCCAATGCTGGTTTATAATCTGGATCAATCTTCAATGCCTCCTCAAACATAGATCTAGATTTTTCATTGTCTTTTGTGGCTAGATAAGCGATGCCTAAATTGTTGAGTAATTCTTTAGTTCCTAGCTGTTTTTTAAGTGCCTCTTCGAGTGTTTCGACACATTTTTTATATTTGGTGTTCTTTAAATAATAGTTTGATATGTTTATGTAAGGCATAGGGTCATCTGGCGTTAACTCGAGCACTTTTAGGTAGTGGTTTTCAGCTTTATTCGGATTAATTTGGTTGTATAAGTTTGCAAGATTATTATGTGCAACTGATGAATTATCGTCTAAAGATAATGCTTTTTTGTAATTATCTTCAGCTTTTTGATAATTTTTCAAATGTGAATAAATAATACCTAAGCCATAAAAAGATTGAAAATTTTTGTTATCGAGCTTAAGTGCTCTTTTGTGTTCTTGAATTGCAAATTCAAGGTTATTACTGTGGTACAAAATGTTACCGTAGTTAGAATGGTAGACAGAAATATTGGGCTGAAGCTCTATTGCTCTGACTATATTACTTTTAGCATCGTCAAGATTACCCTCTACTAAGTTTATCAATGATAGGAGGTGGTAAGCATCACTGTTATCTTTATCATGCTGAATTATTTTTTGGTACAAAGATTTGGCATCATCAAATTGATTTCGGTTATGTAGATCAATTGCTTCCTTGAGTGCTTGATCTATTAAAAATTCAACCACTTTTCAACTCCGATATATAAATATTCAGTTTAACCATTACGTCTGACCAATCTCCCGGGATTTGTTGTCTGATAACTTTAAAACTCTTATACCAAACACTAGTATCTCTGAAATTCATATCCCATCTCCAATTAGGTACACAAGGTAACAGAAGGATTGTATCAATATTTAACGCTCCTGCAAGATGGGCAACGATATGATCAACAGTAATTATCAAATCTAGTTTGCATAATGCTTGGGATAACTCTTTTAGATTAGAGTAATTAATTACTTCGTTACAGTACTCAGGGAGTGTTTCTTTAGTTATGTATTTATCTAAACAAATTACATTATGATTCTCCGTAAATATATTGCGAAGAAAACTTGGGTGTATACTCTCATCATCATGAGCGTTTGAAGCCCTATCCGTCTCAAACACTACTCCTATATTAATATTTCCAGAATTATCTTTGGTAGTATTCTCTCTATCTATTTCGATATATGGGAAATTTTGTTTATGATGATTAGGGTTATATTTAAGAACGTTCATTATAGATCCAATAGGAATATAAAAATCATGCTCGGGATAATCCACTCCAGTAAAAGAAGCGTCAATCCATCGTTGATAATCAATCAAAGTCTGTGCCTCATCTGTACACTTCACTATGACTCTGCAATTTTCCTTTTTTAATTCCCGTATAAACCTAATAAAATGGATGAGATTCTCGTTGGATCCCTCATCGAGAACCAGAAGCGTTTTATTTTCTAGATTCTGTCCCGACCACTCGATTGAAAGTGTATCATCCGGAGTTTTATAAAGCTTCCTTCTCCATTCATACTCTCTCCAACCATTTTCATAATCCCCTATTAAAAGATAGCATAATCCTAAATTAAGATGCGCCTCCGCATAATCAGGCATTATTTCAATACACTTTTGAAAAGACTGAATTGATAAATCAAACTGTTTTTTTTCTTGATATACAACCCCAAGAAGCATGTAAGCTCCAGTATGATCAGGTGATAATTCAGTAGTGGTATAAAATGATGAGATAGCATCATTGTATTTTTTTAACTTTCTATAGGATTCACCTAGATAAAAATGTACTTGCGCAACTTTACTATTAATTTTTATAGCATCACTGAAAGCAAGAACAGAACTTTCATAATCTTTCTTGGCACTGTATGCGCAACCAAGCGTTACATGATAACCTGGATTTTTACTATTTATATCGATTGATTTTTTTACATATTTAATAGAGTCATCAAACTCTTGTTGATAAATTTTTATTGAAGATAAAATATGAAATGCATCAGCATTCTTGCCGGATTCAATAATTTTCAAACATGTATTCTCTGCTTCGATAAATTTATTTTGACCAAGGAAATTTATAGCTTTATTAATTTCTTGTGTTACTTGTTTGTCTTGATCATCTGCCATGGCTTTTGTTGATACTAGCCTATCAAAAAATGAATTACTAATAGATTTATAAAAAAAGGAGAGCATAGCTCTCCTTTTTTATAGATGTATTATTTATATTATGGCGCATAAGAAAAAGGACCTGATAAGCCAACTCTATCTGGCTTAGGGCTCCAATTCTGACCATAATCAGTAAACGCCTGTTTATTTGTTTTGCTTACTTCGACAGGAAAACCTGGGTTAATTGCAAGTGGATGATATTCGCATTTTGCAACATTGCCGTTTCCATCTTCGATTGCATCCATGTCCCATTCACCAGCACCATCAACTTTTAAAGTTTTGTGGTTACCAGAAACATCACATGTTATTTTGGCTCTTTTAACACCCATGACCTCACCAACCAAACTAGCGATAACACCTAAGTGCCCACCATGTTTGCCACCATATAATTCCTCAAGGGCATTTGCTTGTTCATCACTCGCATTTTCATCAATATAAAGCGCGATTTTGAAGCCGCCTTCTGTTAGCTGTGGACCCGGTGCATGTAACCAAATTGAAACTTTTAGACCATCAAGTTTTACATCATTTAAATGACCTGATTTTATGTCCCAAACCAACATTGCCTCGCAAAAACCCTCAGTGGGTGTCTGCAAATATAAACAAGGGCACATCACGTCGCAATTACAATTTTCAGCGTATGTGCCTTCTAAACTCCAACTCATAGTAATCTCCGAATAATTCTAAAACTATATTAATACTTTATACCGAAAAAATATAGCATTAACATTATATTAGATTTTTCTAATATTGTGCCAACGATTTGTGATCTCTACCTACAACGCAGAACAATACTAGCTAGGACATAATTTATTTGATAAGTTAATAGTGGGGTTATCAAATGGGGAAAGATCTACTAAAACATTGGTATGAACAGAGTGTGCCTTGTAGAAGTGCATGTCCAGCAGATACTGACATACCTAGTTACCTTGAAGCGATCTACAATGATGATTTTGGCAAGGCTTATCAGATTAATTTCAACGATAACTTTTTTCCTGAGATTCTGGGGCGAGTCTGTTCGAGACCATGTGAGGGTAGGTGTAGACACGGTGATGATGATAATGGTGAGCCGGTCTCAATATGTTTTTCAAAAAGAGCTGCTGGGAAGTTCTCCGGTTCACAAAAGGTAAAGCTGAACAATAAGCAAAAAAAAACAAATAAAAATATCCTGATTATTGGCGGTGGTGTTGCTGGATTAGCATCTGCAGCTGAACTAAAAAGATTTGGCCATAATGTTACTATTTATGAGCGACATAACTCACTTGGAGGAATGCTCAATCAAGGTATTCCAGTATTTCGTCTTCCAAGAAATCTGATTGAAAAAGAAGTGAAGCAGATTATTGATCTAGGAGTAAAAGTTGAATTAAACAAATCTATTAATAATTCCTCAGAAATACTGAAACTGTCAAAAACATTCGATGCCGTAGTATGTGCAATGGGTACTTTAAAACCGAATCAATTAAATAAGGAATTCAGTAATAACCCGCACGTTGAGGATGGCCTAGATTTTTTGTTACGTGTTAATGAAAAAAATGATCGCAATGTTGGAAAAAACGTTATTGTCATAGGTGGCGGTTACACTTCCATGGACTGCGCTAGGACGGCATTAAGGTTAGGAGCAGAGTCTGTAAAAACATTCTACAGAAGAGAACAGGGAGATTTAGATATACTTCCGGGTGAACTAGAAGAGCTGGTAAATGAAAATGGTAAAATGATATTTCGTGCGAGGCCAAGAAAGCTGCTTACAGAAAAAGGGAAATTAAAATACTTAGAATTAATAAAAACAGTAAGCACAAGAAACAAATTAAAAGATATTCCAAATAGTAAATTTAAAATCAAAACTGATCATATAATTTTAGCGATTGGTCAGAAACAAGAGTTTGAAGCCTCGAAAAGTAAAAATATTTTTTTTGCAGGTGATTACAATCACGGAGCATCTACGTTAATAAATGCAATTGGCCATGCAAAAGAAATTGCTAGAGATGTAGATCATTTTTTAATGAAGCGAGAAGTTCTGAATAAGAAATATTTCATAGAGAAGAGTATATCTACGAAAAGAACTCTCAAAGATAACTATATTCCCATTACAGATATGCGACTAAGGAATTTATCACAAAGAACATTCACCTCAGAGGTAGAACTTGGCTACAACAAATCAGAGAGTAAAAAAGAATCATCAAGATGTTATTTATGTCACTATCAATTTGAAATAAATAATGACTTGTGTGTCTTGTGTGATGAATGTCTACTTGTACGGCCAGTAAACGAGTGTATCAAGGAGCTATCATCAAAAACTATAAGTGAAAGTGGCGAAGTCTCTTTTGAGAGACTAAATCCTGGAAAATCTCACGGAATTTATCATGGATTATTATATATAGACCCCAAAGTATGTGTTAGGTGTGGTGAATGCGAGAAGGCATGTCCTACTGGTGCTATAAAACTATCAAAAGTGAGTAAAATTAATGCACCAGCCTAAATTCAAGAATATTAATGTTACCTGCCCACATGATTGCCCTGATACGTGTTCACTTGTAGTAACTGTTGATAAGACATCGGGTAAAGCAGTCAAACTAAAGGGTAACGACGCGCATCCAATTACCAAAGGCTTTTTATGTAATAAGGTTAATCACTATCTTGATCTTGTCTATAACAAGGACCGTGTTCTATATCCTCATGTGAGAATAGGGCCTAAGGGATCTAAAGGTAAATTTAAACAGGTATCATGGGATTATGCATTAAAATTAATCTCAAAAAATATCAAAACTAATCTTGAGAAGTATGGAGGTGATTCAATTCAACCTTACTCATATTCAGGAACACTTGGTATGCTTGGTTACTGGGGGATGTCTGAGAGGTTCTGGAACAAAGTGGGTGCATCTAGGCTTGGGAGAACAATCTGTATAGCGGCAGCGTCTACAGCTGGCATATATACATATGGTGCTGCATGTGGACCAGCTATAGACGAGGTCCCTAAAAATGACCTTATTATTTTGTGGGGCACTAACGTTGCTTCAACACATGTTCATATGGTTCCTTTCTTAGAAGAAGCAAAAAAAAATGGTGCGAAAATTATTTGTATTGATCCTAGAGAAACCAGAACTAGTATCATGAGTCACTGGCATCTCCAACCGAAACCTGGAACTGATGCAGCCCTGGCACTTGGTATGATGAGTGAAATTGTTAAATGTGATTTACATGACAAGTCATTCCTTAAAAAACATACAACTGGTCATGAAGATTTTATTAAAAAAGAACTTCCTAAATATTCTCTTGATAAGGTTTCAGAAATTACAGGAATTAGAAAAGAAGATATTAAAAAACTTGCTCATGAATATGCCAAAGCTAAGAGAACTTACATAAGACCAAACTATGGTTTAAATAGGCATAGAAATGGCGGCATGATGACCAGAACAATAATGCTTCTACCAGCTATCACTGGTGCCTGGATGCATAAAGAATCTGGATGTTTTGTGGGATCTATTGAAGAGATGTGGAACGTGGATTTACAAAAGCTTCAAAGACCAGATCTACTTGATGGAAAAACACCAAGATCAATTAATATGGTTCAAATAGGTAATGCTCTCAATGATAAAAAACTCAATCCTCCAATAAAACATTTATTTGTTTGGAATTCAGATATAGCAAACTGTACTCCAGATAGTAGTAAGGTTCGCAAAGGTTTAAAGAGAAAAGATTTATTTACAGTAGTGCATGATACTTTTTGGACTGACAGTTGTATGTACGCAGATGTGGTTTTACCAGCTGATACGCAACTTGAGCACACAGATCTTCACGCACCATATGGTCATTATTATTTTAGTTTAACCCAACAAGCAATCAAACCATTGGGTGAGAGTAAATCTAATCAAGACCTATTTAGAGAATTAGCAAAATATATGGGCTATAAAGATAAATGCTTTAAAGAATCAGATGTGAGTATGATTAAAAATATGATTGACCCGAAACATAATCCACTATTTAAAGGTGTATCTTATGAAAAACTTAAAAAATATGGTTGGGTGAAAGGTGATGTAGATAATCCAAGGCGTAACTATCTCAAAAAAGGTTGGCCGACTAAAGATAAAAAAATACAGATCTACTCTGAAGATACAAAAAAGATTGGTTTGGGTCCTTATCCGTCTTATACCGAAGAGTTTAAAAAATCAGAAATCAAAAATAAATATCCTATTCAAATATTAAGTCCAGCGACTCATCAGTTCATCGGAAATTCTTTTGTGCCAGTTGAAAGATTAAGAAATATGGCATCTCGGCCAACGATTGAGATATCTATAACTGATGCAGAAAAAAGAAAGATTAAAGATGGAGATCTATGTAAAGTATTTAATGATGTAGGTGAGACTTATGCTCATGCGATTATAAAAACATCAATGCTCGAAGGTGTGGCATCTACCCAAAAACAATACAGAGGTTCACTTGTCAAAAATGGTCTAAATACTAATGCGCTAAACTCACAAGAACTTACAGATATGGGTGATGGTCCAATTTTCTACACAGTCATGGCTCAAATTAAAAAAGTTTAATCATACATTTATCAAATTATTCATGTGTAAAATTACTAATTCTAATGACTTTTAAAAATATTTAATTTTACATGTATAATGAAACTGCATGATCGAATATAAAGATGATAAGAAAGTGAATGGAGTCCAGACTTTTGATAACGGTGATGTTTATGAGGGTTCTTTCAAAGATGGCAAAAAGCATGGTAAGGGAGTATTAAAAACAAGAAACAATAGGTCTTATGAGGGGGATTGGGAATTTGACAAACCACATGGGTTTGGTATTAATACCTTTCCTAATGGAAAAATATATACCGGTAATTTCGAGAATGGTAAGCCAGTTGGTGAAGGGCAATGGACATATGCCGATGGTCGTACTTACAATGGCATATGGGTCAAGGGTGAATTTATCAACAAACAGGATGAACTAGCTACACAAGAATATCGGTTAATAACTTTCTTCATCAATGTGATTGTCATAGGCGGGATGATATCATTTATAGTTTATTGGATACTCAGCTTCTTGAAGATTATCTGAGGGGAGCCATGAAAGCTTCAATGATCATCTCTTGATTAGTTAAGACGAAGTAGATATAAAATGCGAGAAAAGCTACCCCAAAAACTTTTTGGTTTATGAACTTATTTAATCGTGAAAATTTAGCAACACACTGACCAAAGTTATATGCGAAATAACCAACAGCAAAGAAAAAGATTAATCCAATTATTAAAGCCATGATTTAAATTAGCACTGCTAATATACAAGCACAAGCTTTACTCCAGAATAATATCAATTTCTTTTGGGATTAAACATGTGGAGTCATCAAATGCATTTGTGTATCTAACAAACATGCCAAATGGTGTTGTAGCTTCAACAATCCTATTAAATATAACGCCAGCTCCTGTGCTTAAAATTGTATTAGTATTTATTATCTCCTCTTCTTCAGGTAATAACCCATATTCCCCAGTCAAGCTCCCAGTTTTACAGATGATATTAATTGGGCCGCAGTTAGCTTGATATCTAATTTCACGTGGAGAGGTGAATTCAATTCTTGTATCGGATGAATATAATTTGCATGATGATTTTAAGGGGTCATTATATTTATTTAAAGTGTTGATCTGCATGAGGATTTCATAAGACCCTGAAACGCGGGTACCGCAACTAGCCATAAATATTAACAAAGATATAATTACTAAAATTTTCATTAGCCAAAACTATTCATTATTTCTGTACTATATTTCCATAAGGATTGTCCTAGTTCTTCGTTGTACGAAACAACTGATGATTTTCTAGGCCTACACTTATCAAAGTAAAGACCAGATGCACTAGCTATACTATTATCGGATGCTAAATATATGGACGTTAATGCGCCTTCTTTTGTTGATATGCCGAAGTATTTTATAAAACTTGATACAATCTTAAATGGTAGGGAGTTGTTATTCGCAAAATCAGAGCTCACTAGTCCAGGATGGAGGCAGTTAACAGTTAAACTTCTATCTTTAAATTGTTTATTTAACTCATATGTAACATAAATATTTGCAAGTTTACTTCGTTTGTATGCATGCCAGCCATAATATTGCAGTCTATTTTGCAGGTCATCTGGTCTTAAAGTTATACCGCGATGTGCTTCAGAACTGACATTAATAATCTTTAACGGCTCGAATGATTCTGCAAATAAATTTGATAGAACAAAATAACTCATGTGATTTAGTGCAAAAGTTTTTTCTAAGCCTTCATTTGTGATGGATCTTTTCATAAATATAGCGCCAACATTGTTTATAAGAACATCAATCTTCGAATACTTTTTAGACACTAAATTGTGGAATTCAAAGTTTGATCTCATAAGTGATAAGTCGAAACTAAATATATCGCAGTTTATTTGATACTTTGATTCAAGGTTTTTTTTTATATGATTCAGTTTTTCAGAATTTCTAGAAACAAGAATCAAATCAAAGTTTTTCCTTGCTAAACCTTTTGCAGTCTCTAAACCAATGCCTGTGGAAGCTCCTGTGACGATAGCGATAGACATTATTTGCTCGCTTGATTGATGATGTAATTGAATATATCGGAGAGTCTATTATTTTTTTTAGGAAATAATTTATTTAAATATTTGTCTGCTTTTTGTTTGTATTCGTTGCACAATACCAACGCCTCATGTTTGCTCATATAGTTAAGTATGTTTTTATTATCTTCATCTTGGTCTTGATCAATTATATCATCAACAATTTGAAAACACCTTCCTAGGAAGTTTCCATATTTTCTCGCATAAGTCACATTAGCTTTATCGCCCATGGCGATATAAGGTGCTGATATACAAAATTCAAATAGCTTTGCAGTTTTCAACTCATGTATATGCAAAATTTTATCTAAGCTTAGCTTTTTTGACTCAAAAGCAATATCAATAGATTGTCCTCCTGCTAGACCGTATGCACCTGATACTCTCGATATTTCATGACAAACAGTCGAATCGTATTTTTTCGATAATAACTCGAATGCCAATGTTAATAGACCATTTCCTGACAATATTGCTTGTGCCTCGTCAAACTTTTTATGAGTAGACAACTTTCCTCTCCTATAATCATCGTCATCCATGCTCGGTAAATCATCGTGCACTAACGAATAACAGTGAATAAGTTCCGTCGCTAACGCCATATTCAGATAAAATGTTTTTTTAAGTCCAACTAATTTTGCAACCTCAGCAAGTAAGATTGGTCTCAGTCTTTTGCCACCATTACTCAAACTGTACCACATAGCGGTTTGAAGTATATTTGATGTACTATATTTTTTAAAAAATAGTCTAAGATCTGCATTAAAGAGTTTTCTCTGATTAGATATATATTGTTCTATATTCATCAATTAGTCTATTATGACAGAAAGCGTAAATGATATGAAAAGTAAAAAATATATATATGCTCTATTATTTCTAACTTTGATAATTATTGCTTATCTCTATAACTCTTACTTAGAATCCATGATTATCGAAAATATTGTTTTTTTAGAGGAATACTACTCCAAAAATCCAACATTCTTTATAATTATATTTTTTTTCATATATATATTATTTACTACTCTATCATTACCTGTAGCTTTATTCCTCGGACTATTATCAGGATTCATTTTTGAACTCTATGTAGCTGTTGTAGTAGTTTCCTTTGCATCTACTTTAGGAGCAACATCAGCGATGTTAGTGTCTAGATATTTTATTAGGGACTATATTCAAAAAAAATTTACTAAACAGGCTATGATTGTAGACAGAGAATTGACAAAATACGGGACATACTATCTTTTTGCTCTGAGGATGTCACCCATCTTTCCTTTTTTTGTGATTAATGTTGTTTTCGGACTTACAAATATAAAAGTACTTGCCTTCTACATTATAAGTCAGCTGGGAATGCTACCTGCTACCTATGTAATAATCTCAATTGGCTCTGAGCTGAATAAAACAATGATACACGGCGCCTCTTTAAGCAAAGAACTGATAATTTATCTCACTATACTAGGAATATTACCTTTGATTTTCAAAAAATATACTAAAAAAGATTTGCATGATCATCAATAAATCCGGCGCTGGAATCTTTCTCAGACAATTTATATTCACTTGAAGGCCACTTTACGTTAATTTTTGGATCATCGTATCTTATGCAATGTTCATGCTTAGGAGAATAATAGTTATTTACTTTATAACTTACTGTAGCATTTTTACTCAGAACTAAGAACGCATGACCAAACCCCTCTGGGATAAATAATTGATTATGATCAGCCGAAGATAAATTCTCTCCAACCCATTTACAATACGTATCTGAATCCCTCCTTAGGTCGACCGCGACATCATAGATTTCTCCATCTAAGACTTTTATTAACTTAGCTTGAGCCATAGGATTGATTTGAAAATGGATACCTCTTAAGGTTCCATACTCTGAAAATGACTGATTATCTTGGACAGGCGAGAATGAACGGCCGGTTAACGAAAAAAATTCCTTTTGATTGAAGCTCTCATAGAAATAGCCTCTTGGGTCAGCGTGAATATCTGGAGTTGCTAAAAGCACACCCTCTAATGAAGTAGATTTTATTTTCATTTCTAAGCTAGTTGATAAGATTTAATAAATATTTGCCATAATCACTTTTTATGTATTTTTCTGCAAGTTGATTAAGTTTTTCACTTGTGATGTAACCTTTATTAAATGCAATTTCCTCTGGACATGCGATTTTTAATCCTTGCCTTTTTTCTATGGTGTAAACAAAATTGCTTGCATCTAAATAAGATTGATTCGTTCCAGCATCGATCCACGCATAACCACGTCCTAGAATTTCACTATATAGATTACCGAGTTTCATATATTCAATATTGACATCAGTTATTTCAAGCTCCCCTCTGCTTGATGGCTTTATTTTCTTGGATATCTCTGAAGCATTTTCGTCATAAAAATATAAACCAGTAACAGCTAAATTTGATTTTGGCTTAGCAGGTTTCTCTTCAAGGCTTACCACTTTTCTATTGTCAGAAAGTTCACAAATACCAAATCTCTCAGGATCGCTGACTGTATATGAAAATAAAGTATTATTAAATGACTTTGATGCATTTAATAGTTTATCACTGAAACCATTACCATAGAAAATATTATCAGCTAACATAAGTACACATGGTGAACCCTTGATATGTTTTTCACCAATTATCAAAGCTTGAGCTATACCCTCAGGTTTAGGTTGGACTTCATATGTTAGCGTGATACCCCAGTCGCTGCCATTGCCAAGAAGTTTTTTAAACACATCATGATCACTGGGCGTTGTGATAATAAGTATCTCTCTGATGCCAGCAAGCATGAGGGTGCTTATAGAATAGTAGATCATTGGTTTATCGTATACAGGCAATAAACATTTAGTTGATGCAAGTGTTAGCGGGTATAGTCGAGTACCACTTCCACCGGCTAGAATTATTCCTTTTCTGTTCATATTTTATTTTCTATAAATTTATCTGCATAATCTTGCCATGTCGAGATTTTTAATGATAGAAATTTTTCTAACTTAGCGCAATCTAATGCAGAATTGCTGGGTCTATTCGAAATAGAATTAAGCTCATCTGACGAACACTTTTTGATTCTGGAACTATAAAATTGCAAATTTTTAAAGTCGCTGTACTTTTTTGTTATGTATTTTGCAAAATCATACCATGATGTTACACCTCTTGCAGAGAGATGATAAAGACCAAAAGATCTCTGCCTATCTTCTTCAGAGAGTTTATTATATTTTTTCAAAATATGATGTGTAAGATGTGATATCAAATCTACATGTGTTGGAGAACCGGTTTGATCTGAGACAATTTTGCTTTCTAGGCCATCTTTATATCTTTTTAAGATTTTGTTTGGGAAATTATCTGAATCATTATCATATACCCATGATACTCTCAAAATATAGTGTCGGTCGTAGATATCTTTAATCTCTTGCTCTCCCATGTATTTACTTTTACCGTAATTATTAATAGGGTTCTCTTGGCTTGACTCATTATAAAAACCAGAATTTTTTCCATCGAAAACATAATCTGTTGAATAATGTATGAAGAGTACACGCGTATCTTTCAAAACAGTACATATGTTATTCACTCCTGAGCAATTTACTTTCATAGCATCAGACATCTCTTTTTCTGCAGAATCTACTTTTGTAAATGCGGCTGTATTGATAACTACATCGGGTGAAAATTCTTTAATACAAACTCGAACGTCATTGATATTAGTAATATCGCACTTTTTTCTATCAAGGGCTTTTATACTATATAAGTGCTTAAAATTGCTACAGATTGCTTTGCCCAGTTGGCCGCCACTCCCTAATAATAGTATTTTAATAATGCTTCTCTTCCCAGTTTTTAAAGTCATTGTCTGAAACTATATCATCTAGCCATTTATTATTTTCAGTGTACCATCCTAGTGTTCTTCTAATTCCTTCCTCGAAATCAATTTGAGGTTCCCATAATAATTCTTTTTTTGCTTTGGAGGAGTTGATGGCGTATCTGGTATCATGACCAGGCCTGTCTTTAACATATTTAATATAGTTGTCAGGAGAAGAGCCTGGTTTCAGTTCCGCTATGATTTTCTCGACACATATTTTGTTTTGAATCTCATTATTGCCACCAAAATTATAGACATTCCCGACTTTACCCTTTTCGAGAGCGCGTAGTATTCCTTCGCAATGATCCGCAACATATATCCAATCTCTAATCTGGTTTCCTGAACCATAAATTGGTATTGTTTTATTGTTCCGTAATCGGTAAATGGTAAGTGGTATAAGTTTCTCGGGATGCTGGTATGGCCCATAATTGTTAGTGCATCTTGTTATTAATATTGGAAAATTATGAGTCTTATAATATGACATGCATAATAGGTCTGCGGATGCCTTTGATGCGCTATATGGGTTGGTTGGTTTCAAAATTGATAGTTCTGTAAAAGCATCTTCATCAGAATCTAGAGAGCCGTAGACTTCATCTGTTGATATTTGAATAAATTTAAAATTAGATTTAAGGGATGAGTTATGAATCATGTTTCTGCAGATGTTCAAAAGGTTATGTGTTCCAGCAATATTAGTTGAGATAAAATTAGTGTCATCATGTATAGACCTATCAACGTGAGATTCAGCTGCAAAGTTTAAAACTGCATCGAAGCCAGAACTATTGATCAATTTTGCTATTGCTTCGTTTCTAATATCTTCTTCTATAAAATGATAAGATGTGTTACCGGCAAAGATGTTATGATTTCTAATCGAACCTGCATAACTAAGATTATCTATAGATGTCACCTGATAACCTCTAGACAATGCTAGCCTTATGAAGTTTGTAGCAATGAAACCATTGCCGCCTGTCACTAATATGTTCACATATGTATTTTAACTTAGTTTGGATTATTTATCATATAATAAAAAATAAGATGTAATTAAAACGAGAGTCGCTTATTTAATATTTATATATAAAACAATACTAATCATATAATATATAGTTATGGGGAAAAGTTTAACGCTATCACTTGAAGGATTAACAGTATTAATATTTTATGGCTTTATTCTCCTCAATTTTATCTCATCAGATTTTAGAAATGTATTTTTCTTGATACTCCTTTTATTAGCAATTATAAATACAAACAAACTAGATTTCTCAGTTAATAAAGAAGAACTATATTTGTTATCTTCTTATTTATTTTTTTTTCTAATTACTCTATCTTTTTATTTTTATCACGAATCACCTATTAGTGATATTGACAACTACTCTAGATTTTTATTCGTTATACCATTATATTTTTTATTCAAAAGCACTGTTATTAATGTAGATGATTTTATCAAGGTTATTATCATTACTGCACTGTCAATATTCATATTATCGTCTTATCTCTATTTTTTTAACAATCCAAGTCTTGATCGTATCGCAGGGTTAAGCAGTGTATCAATAACATATGCAAACATGATAATGACAATAGTCGTCTATTTATTGATTACAATGTTTGAAAAGTTAGATCGAAAAAGAAAAATACTAATAATTTTTGCACTTGCATGTTCAATATTAAGTTGGTCGCTAACTATGACAAAAGGTTCTTTAATTGGTTTAGCATTTGTCTTAGCCTATTTTTTCATATCAAAATCATTTAATTTTAATAAAGTTTATGCCGCAATTAGTTTTATGGCTGTGATTCTTGTTTTATCTTTTACTCCCATTCATCATAGTATTAATAGCTTTTATGATGATATAAAACATATTCAGAAACAAGAATTAGCAGAGATACATAAGGATCCTAATGTATCGTTTTCTACTAAAGAAAGAATATTTCTTCTAGTGAATGCGAAAGAGATGATTCTAGAAAAGCCATTTACTGGAGTGGGTTATCAGAATTTCCAAAAACGCATCATGGACGAGACTTACAAAAATAATAGAAGATATGGTATGGCACAACATGATCATGCGCATAATGATTTCATAGATTTATGGGCTAAGATAGGTATTTTTGGATTTCTTGCATTAGTATTATTTTATATTGTAAATCTAAGATTTTTTTTAAAAGCCGTAAAACATAGTAGTAATAATTACTTTGCGAAGATTGGTGTAGCCACGCTCTTGTCACAACTGGGGTTTATGCTTACACAGACTCAGTTATCTCATCACCAACCCACCTTGTTTTTTCTGGTTATCTTAATTGTTGTAGCTAGTCAAACAATAAAAAGCATTAAACCACTATCATAGGTTTTTGTTAATTATCTCGACAATTTTCTCTAGTGCATCATCTGTCACTTCTGGAAAATTCGGTAAACACACATGATTGTTACCAAATTCTCTAGAATTAGAAGCATCGAAATTATCATATTCTTGAAATAGTTTATGATCTGATAATGGGGTGGCGTAAACCTTCCCTGTTAATTGTATTTTATTATTTTTACAAAAGTCCTCAAATCTCTTCCTAGAATCTACGTCTTCAAGTAACCAAACAGACTTATAGTAAGATTGAACATTTTCTTCATCTACTTTCTGAGGTTTTAACATGTCATGATCAATATTTTCACGATAGAAACTATCGATATATTTCCTTCGGTTATATCTTTGAGTATAGTCATGAGTGTATGTAACATAGGCAAGTGCGGCAGGAAATTCTGATAGTTTTCCATTACTGCCTCGAAAAATAGTCTCCCCTTCAGACAGACCAAAATATTTTGATTTTTTAATAGCTAGAATCGATTCTTCACTCTGGTTAAAATGCATAACAAGGCCCCCCTCACCACCAGCCAGAACCTTTGTTAGATGTAAGCTTAAAACTAGTGCATCAGAGTTACAGCCAACGTATGCATCTCTAAATCTTGCTCCGAATGCTTGCGCGCTATCGTAAATTAAAGCAATTTTTTTATTTTTGCAAAATTCATATATTTTATAAGAATCATTGCTTTCAAAACCATTAATAGACACGATCACCGCTGCCTTAGGAGCGTCACCAATTTTTTCTAGGGCTTCATATTTGCTTACAAATGAATCATAGCAAGCGCAGCTTAAATCCTTTTGAATATCAAAAAACTTTGGCCTTAGTCCAGCTGTTAATACAGCTTGCCCTGTAGCTGCGAAGGTGTTTGACTGAATAAGTACCGATGAATCTTTGGGGATATTACACAATAGAGTAAAAAGACCATTTGTCGCACTACTAACTGTCATGCATGATGAGGCATGATAGAGCTCAGATATCTTTTCTTCAAGTTTCCTACAATATGTATGATCCGTTAGAAAACCCTCTTTTATTATTTGATTGCAAGATTTAAAAAATTCTGACTCTGCTTCTTGTGACAATTTATAATCAAAGATTCTATTTATCATTTATTTCCTCTATTTCTTGAAAATACTCTTCTGGAGTACCGTAAAAATTGTGCTCATTTTTTGGAACTAATCTATATTTTACACTATGACCCTCTTCAATTAAAACATTGTACATTGGGGCTATATAACATTCCGCATTACTTTCTTCAGACTCTTCTACTTTATAAATTTCCTCATATGCGGTTTTATATAAATTAACGGATTCGAACTGATAAAAACCGTTGCTACATAAATTCGATATTCTTTTTTTCTCAGTCACTCTTTTAACATTCATTTTATCGGCAGGTTCTACAAATGACCATTGGTCTCCATCTGATTCAAATACATCAATTTGATTAGAGTTCTTAGTGTAGCTGTTATCTAAAGTGTAATTAATTCCTGTATCGACATTATGGACAGAAAAGCCATCGCTATCACCCAAAGCTAACTGCTCTAGCATCATCATGACGGTATGAGCTTGACCTTGTGATTCTTCAGTTAACTCTAAAATATTTACATTTTGATACGGCCTTTGACTTAAATAATCCCTGGCTTGAGAAAATAAACTTGTGCTAACTCCCAGTGTAACTGAGAATTTCTCATTCAAGAAGGGACTGAGTACTGAGTCTATTACGAGTACAGTCCAATCTCTTGATATTGGTAGGAACATCTTGTCACAGAAGATACCTTTATTTTTGAACCTACTAGACTTTCCTAGAGCTGGTAGTAGTATTTTGTATGGCTTCCCCATGTTCTAAAAAATCTAAACCTCTCTGAATTAAATATTGTTTGCGCTGTATGCCTGTGTGCAATGGAATCATAGATATAAATAAAAGACCAATACCTATCAAGACATCATCGATACTATATCCTAATTTTTTAACATATGTAACAAATGACCTTTGGCTTTGAAGTTTATACAGGCCGCCTCGATAATCACTTAAATTAAAATCCTCGTCTAATATATTGTCTAGTCTTACGTTATCTTGACTACTTAAAGCCATTATAAAGTCATAGCCCCCAATAATACTGTGTCCTAATTTACAGATATCATAGAATAGTAATCCAGAATTAGTTTCTGAGCTCCCTCTAGGGTCAATGAAATATATTTTATCTTCAAATGGTTCATACAATATATTACTGAAACAAAAATCGCCATGCCAATAAATCATTCCTCTAAGAGACTTATTTTTCATAAATATATCTTTTATTAGGTCTAGTTTATTGAAAAGATAGTTTAAGCTTACACCTCTTGCTTCTAATATTTCAATATCCTCTTCTTTATATGACTCAAGGCGATCAATAGTTTTATCAAAAAATAGCTTATCAATCATGTCTGCATTAACTTTAATATTTGTATCAGAGTTATACACAGAAAAATTACTATCGATATAGTTATATATATACTTTAAACATTTCTGTATAAACTCATCATTTTGGTGACCAAAAACAAATACATCTGATAGAGCAACAGAATTTATATAATCCATTTCGTAACTTGCATCATTATCATTTTCGATAAGATTGTATACACTAGGGATATTATCTTTTAAAAAATCAGGTGTTTGTAAATACCACATATATTCGGATTTAATTTTATCTTTTTTACTAGAACGCTTGATAATTCTAGTATCGTGTTTGCTAACATTATTAAAACTTCTAGACATGAAGTCCTTGGAGCGAGAGTCTGTAAACTCAGAAAAGTTTATCGTACTAAGGTAAGATTCTCCAATTGAGTGGCACAGCTCTCTAGTATTATACTCTCTCTCCATAAAGTCCCAGAATGTTTTATATTTCGACACACATGTCATAAAGTTAGCTGGCTGATTATATTTTATGAGGCCAAGATGATATCCGTGTTCTGTATTAGGGTAATGGCTGGAAGTCTTACTAACATTTGAGGCAGTAATACTACAGTTCCCCTCTGTTAGACTAAATTTTTTTAAGTCATTTGATCTTATTAGAATATCGCCATGATAAATTATCAAGTTTTTAAAGTTACTTAGATTAAAGAATTCAAATTCATCATTTATAATTTGCATTAGAGAGTCTTTAGAGTTTACGTATAGATATTCAATGTCTATTTTATTTGATATGACTTTATATTCTTTGCCCCATTCTTTATTTGGGAACAAAACATAAAGTTTTTCAAGGTTAGCATTATTAATTAAGCTTTCTATTTGCCAATCTATAATTCTTTTTCCCTTATAAGGTAGAAAAGAAATTGGTACACTGCCAAAAACTTTTGCAAGATCCTTTGGAACAATTCTTCCTGTAGTTAAGACTCCAATATTTTTTGACATATTTCGTCCCAATTATTTTTATATTCTAATGCAAGATCATCTATGTAAACATTTGCATACGGTTTACCAAAATAAATTTCATCATACGGAACATCATTATCTTCTAGCCATTTAATTGTAATTGCTGCTATATCGGCAGTAACTAGACCTACGTTTCCATTATGAGTTCTCATTCTTCTTGCTGTATAAATAATAATATGATGCCCAGCTTTTTTGAATTTTTTGATTGCATCAATTGCCTCAGGATATGGCTCATTATCTGAATATGACTCTGAATCTGCTTTTAACTTACAAATAGTACCATCTAAATCTATACATATTCTCATTTCTTCATTCCTACATCTTTGTATTTGTCCTTATCTTTATGTTCAGCATCCAAGCGTGTTTGGAGATGTTCCTTTATATATTTAGAACGATATTCAATTTCTTTGTCGTAAATTTCCTGATCAGCAATGAAATTATCAGGCATGTATTGAACTACTGCACTCATCCTATCATCACCTCTTAAATTGTTCGCACTTGCATGAACTAGGAAAGTTGAAAAACATAAAAGGTCCCCAGCTTTGAGTTTTAAACACTTCAATTTACATCCTCTCTTTTCTAAACTATCTAAATCTTCTGCTCTCACCCTTCTTTTGTGTCTACCATTGCCATCATAGATATCCTCATGTTCAAGTTCACCAAAATTATGAGAATTTTCAAAAACACATAATCCACCATTCATTTCGTTCTCATCAACTAAGGGAATATATACTTGAATCCACTCTTTTTTTACTCTCTCCAAAGAGGCGCCAGCAGCAAAGGTGTTTCTATTGAATATTTCTTGATGGAATTCCACATCACGGCCTACCCATCTAGGTTTATTATTAACCAGAAGATGGTTACAAATAGTATTTGTCCCAGCAAGATTGTTCGCAAGTTCATTGATATCTTTGAGCTTTATAAGTTTAGTTATGCGTTCGTCAGAAATAAGATTGCCCCAACCTCTTGCAAGAGGTGTGGAAGAAAATTGCTCGAAAACTACAGGAGGAGATGATTTAATAAGCGATTGTATTTCAGCGCATGCTTGAGAATCGATGAAGCCTTTTGTAATTACATATCCATTCTTGTCAAAGTCATTCATAATATATCTATTGCTTGATGGCAATACGAACGATAGAGAAAGTAATCCCAAAAAATAACCCGAAGCCTATAGCAAAGAGAAGCCTTTTCAACAAAGAGTTTTGCATATTATACAAGTCAGCATACTCAACTAGGAAAACATCAGCCCCAGAGTATTCTTTCCAAAAAATATAATTTCTGTACTCACTTATAGATGTAAAATTATATTTCTGGATTTTTTTTTCTTGAACATTTTTATCATAATCAGTTATCCAATTGTTTTTTTCTTTATAAAACTTTCCATAACCTTTTTGTGTATCAGCTATAACCTTTTGAGCAAAACTCATCACCAGATCACTATTCTTTGTATTTGCTGTAACTTTATATGTCACAGATATATTGTCAGATGATGCTTCAAATAAAAAATTATAGTCATTATATTTTTTTTCTTTACTTAAAGATTCGCTGTTTGTACTTAATAAATGCTTGATATAATCTACAGACTCTCTGTCATAAATTCCGTTGTTATCATGAATGCGTGTATCGAGAACTGTTACATCGTTTCTATCGTATGTAATATAGCCAATGGCTATTGATATGAGGATAAAGAAAATTATCGTCTTATATGATAAGGCTAATCTCTTTATAAAGTCTAATAAATCTATCTCTGCTGAATTCATCAAGTTTTATTCACTAATATATTAGTATATCCTATTCATAATAATATAATACCATTAAGTATTACCCTTAAGGAAACACAATGCCAACAATTGGAAAATCTCTCTCTAACTTGCAGCAACTCTGGTTTTTCATCACAATCCAACGTAAGAGGCAATTTATTTTTCTAATAATCTTGTCTCTTTTATCTGCCTTAGCAGAAATTATAACCATTGGATTGGTTATACCATTTTTAGCAGTGTTAACAAATCCCAACGTTATATTTGAATTTGAATTAATAGTAAGTTTGATAAATTTTCTTAATGTTGGTGTTGAGAGTTTTACTGTTCTTAATATGTCAATTTTTTTTGCTGCAGCTGCATTTATCTCTGGAACTATTAGAGTTTTAATGATTTATACTACAGTAAAGTATTCATTTGCTACAGGGTCAGATTTAGCACATAGGATGTATAAAAAGGTTCTTTTTCAAGAATATAAAATACATCTCAACAGAAACAGTAGTCAGTTAGTTGATGTTATTTTTCAGAAAATAAATCTAGTTATCCAAAACGTACTTGTTACATCTATTACTCTTATAAGTAATATAATTATCATTATCATTATATTTATATTCTTACTTCTAGTGAAACCAAAAGTAGTTATCGGTACCCTAGCATTACTTGGATTAGCATATGCATTGCTTATTAAGCTCACTAAACATAGAATCTTTGCAAATAGTAAGTTAATCGCAGAAAATTCTAATAATGTAATAAAGAACATTCAAGAAGGTGCTACTGGAATTAAAGAAATACTTCTGTCAAATTCACAAAATTATTTTTCAAATAAATTTAGAAAAATTGAATCTTCACTAAGAAGCGCTCAAGCTGATAATTCTTTTATTGCCTTTAGCCCGAGGTACATTATGGAGACCGTTGGTATTGTTGTAATTGTAATACTTGCGTATATCATTAGCGATAAAGGAAGTCTTGGCTCTGAAATTACTTTGCTAGGCATGTTAGCACTTACAGCTCAAAGGTTGTTGCCGCTCGTGAATCAAGCTTATTACTCTTATACAACCATAAAAGGTGAGCAAGTTTCACTTGAAGATGTTTTAGATCTGCTGTCTCAAGATGAAATTAAAAAATCTTCTGATGAAAGAGAGATTAGCTTTAATAAAGCTATATCATTATCTAATATTTGTTATTCGTACAACTCTCACCAATCGGTACTTGACTCTATAAATATTGAAATTCCTAAAGGCTCAAAAGTAGGCTTAGTTGGAGAGACTGCTTCAGGCAAAAGTACCCTTGCAGATGTTATTGCATCTTTATTAGTTCCAAGTAAAGGGGAAATACTTGTAGATGGTATCCCATTGAATCAACTTAACTATAGTTCATGGCAAAGTAAAATTAGCTATGTATCACAGAATATCTTTCTAAATGATAATACAATTAAAGAAAATATCGCATTTGGTGAAAAACTTAGTGAGATAGATATAAAAAAAGTAATGAAGGCAAGCCAAATGAGTCAACTTCAAAGCTCAATAGAGAGTTTACCTGATCAATACAATACAGTGATTGGAGAAAAAGGACTCAAGCTATCAGGAGGACAGAGACAAAGATTAGCAATTGCTCGCGCTTTATATAAAAACTCGTCTATATTAATATTAGATGAAGCAACAAGTGCTCTTGATTCATCTACAGAGTCAGCTGTCATGGATTCAATAATGAGTCTCGATAATTCTATAACTATGTTTATAATAGCCCATCGTACCTCTACCCTAAAAGATTGTGATAGTATAGTAGAATTGAAAGAAGGCAGAGTAATATATCAAGGTAACTACAAAGATTACATAAATAGGTAGGCATTTCGTGGAAATAACAAAAGAAGATTTAATAAATTTTGAAAAAAAAGTAAAAGAAGTTTATGAAGCAGGCAAGATAAGAGCACCTGTGCATCTATCAGGAAATAACGAGGATATTCTTATAGAAATATTCAAGAGTGTTGATAAAAATGATTGGGTGTTTTCTAGTTGGAGGAATCATTATCATGCATTGTTGCATGGAATTGAAGAGGATGAGCTTTTCAGAAAAATCTTAGATGGAAGGAGTATGTCAGTAAATTCTAAAGATAGGAATTTTTACTCGTCTTCAATTGTTGGAGGCATAATTCCTATAGCACTTGGATCTGCAATGGCGCTTAAAAAAAAGAAAAGTAAAAATAAAGTGTGGTGTTTCATAGGAGATATGACTTTTGAGACAGGTGTATTTCATGAATGCTATAAATATGCAAAAAATTTTGACTTACCGCTTAAGTTTGTAGTGGAAGATAATAATTTAAGTACTAATACTCCAACAGATTTGACTTGGAATAAGAAAAGCGAAATACCAAGCGATATAATATATTACAAATACGAAAGACTATATCCGCATCATGGTACAGGTTCATGGGTGTTATTTTGACATGAAGTATAAGGACGAACTCATCAAATCTATGAATTATCTTGCAAAGAACGATAAAACTATATTCTTAGGGCAGTCAGTTTCCTACTCTGGGAATGCAATTTTTAATACTTTATCTGAGATACCAGATGAAAAAAAGATTGAAACTCCAGTCTTTGAAGATGTGCAGATGGGATTGTCGCTTGGCTTAGCCCTAAATGGTTTTATACCAGTAACTTGTTACCCCAGATTTGATTTTTTAATACTTGCGCTTAATCAAATGATCAACCATTTAGATAAAATTAAATTTATGTCTGAAAATAAAATGCAACCTAGAGTAATAATAAGAACATCTGTTGGTCCAAAAGAACCACTCGATGGAGGGCCGCAACATACAGCAGATTATACGGAAGCAATAAAAAAGATGGTTACAGAGATTGACGTAGTCACTCTAGAAGAACCAGGTGAGATATTCCCTGCATTTAAAGACGCCTTAGAGAGTAATAATGTTAAAAGCACATTACTTATTGAAAAGGGTGCACATTATAACGATAAATAGTAATGACAATTAAGCATAGCATGAAAAACAAGACTGCTATAGTGACAGGTGGTTCACATGGGATAGGACTGGCAATTGCTCGTCAGCTTGGTGAAAATGGATGTAAAGTTGTAATATGCTCGCGAACTCAAGAAAGGCTTGATTCAACGAAGACTGAATTCGAAAAGTTAAATATCAACTGTGCAACCTATAAGTTTGATGCTCTTGATTCGCAGGATACTCTTAACGTGGTTAAAGCTATTATTAAAGATAATCCAAAGATTGATATTTTAATAAACAACGTTGGTGGTGGCGGTAGCTGGGGAGTTTCAGATGTAACAAAAACAGATATTTCTGTGTGGAGAGAAGTATTTGAGAAAAATACTTTTTCAGCAAGTGTCTTTACTCAACAGGTATTACCATCAATGATTCAAAATGAATGGGGAAGAATAATCACTATATCTTCAATTATTGGAAAAGAGAGTCGAGCTGAATGTAGGCCATGGTTTAATATGGCGAAAGCAGCACAAATCGCACTTATGAAATCGCTATCAAAAGATAAAAAACTTGTTAGAAAGGGAATTACTTTCAACACAGTTTCACCTGGGGGTATTTTCATTGACGATACTGGTTTTGCGAAACTAAAAAAAGAGGATCCTAAAGCTTACAAATCTATGGTTGATAGAGATTACCCTTTGGGTAGACAAGGTTCTCCAGAAGAAGTTGCAAACCTTGTAACATTTCTATGCTCAGAATCATCAAGTCTAATCAATGGCTCTCAAATTGTAATAGATGGAGGACAGACAAATTCCTACTAATATATCTAATGAATCTAGAGAAATAAGAAAGATAGTTCTTGAAACAGCTCTTAACGCAAAAAAAGGGCATGTTCCATCTGCATTTTCTTGGGTTGAAATCGCAGTAGTTTTATATTTTAAAGGCATCATGAAGTTTGATGCGAAAAATCCTCAGATGGAAGACAGGGACAGATTTATTTTAAGCAAGGGGCATGGTTGTTTAACTCTCTATGCTGTACTGTCGAAATTAGGATTTTTCCCACGGGAGTTATTAGATGACTTTGGAGGAAAAGGTGCCGTTTTGCCTGGTCACCCCGATACAGAAATTCCTGGTGTTGAGACATGCACAGGATCTCTTGGGCATGGACTAGGCGTAGGTGCTGGGTTTGCTATGTCTGCTAAACTTAAGAAAATGAAATGGTACACTTATGTTGTGCTTGGTGATGCAGAGTGTCATGAGGGTTCAGTTTGGGAAGCTGCTATGTTTGCTGGGCATCGAAAACTAAATTCATTAGTCGCTATAGTTGATAAAAACAAACTTGGTGCGACCGACTTCACTGAAAATTATGCATCTGTAAAGAATCTTGCAGAACGCTTTAATTCTTTTGGGTGGGATGTGGTTGAATGTGACGGTCATGATGAAAGCAAATTATTTGAATTACTATCTGCTCATAAGTCAAAAAAATCGGATAAGCCTTTTTGTGTGATAGCCGATACTATCAAAGGAAAGGGTGTGAGTTTTATGGAAAATTCAAAAGAATGGCATACTAAATTACCAAAAGATGATGAGATTGCTAGAGCATTTGACTGCATCAATAATAATAATGATTGAACTAACAGACCAGTATAAAACTCAAGAGAAGATTGACTTTAGAGACGCTACATTTGGAGCAGTGGCAGAAGTCATGAAAAATGACATCGAATCGGTACTCCTTACAAATGATATGGGTGCGCTCGGAATAGACAAAATAGCGGAATTTGCACCAGAAAGAGTTATTAATGTTGGGATAACTGAACAGAATATGATGAGCACTGCTGCAGGGTTAGCAATGACTGGAAGGACCGTTTTCGTTCATGGGATTATCTCTCATATAATATTTCGATCATTGGAGCAAATTAAACTAGATTTGTGTGTTCAAAGACTACCAGTGATTATCATTGGTGTTGGCACAGGTTTGACTTATGGTCAAGATGGACCCACTCATCATGGACTGGAGGATATTGGCGCTATCAAATCCTTGCCTAATATGACAATTCTAAATCCGTCAGATGCGTATTCAGCAGATTACGCTGTTAAACAAGCATACAAAAAAAAATCCCCATGTTACATCCGCATGGATAAGGCATTGCTTCCTCATCTTTACGATTCGAAGAATAATATATCAGAAAATATTTTTTCTCATGGAGAACCAAAAGGTGGATCTATTATAACCTCAGGGGTTACTGTTTGGTCTGCATTGGTTGCTCAATCTCTCTTGCACAAAAAAAATATCCATTGCAATGTTATTGATATCTTACAAATTAAACCATTGAACTATTCTAAATTACTTTCTTTAGTTGATCATTCAGAATGGATTTATATTATTGAAGAGTCGACTCATAATGGAGGTTTTTCATCTGACGTATGCTACTCACTAAGGAACAAAAGTTTCAAGTTTTTTGAAATAGTTAATTTTAAAGATCAATACTTATTAGGTTCAGCAGAAAGAGAATGGGCTTGGAAAAAGTACAAAATTGATGGAAAATCTGTTGCTGAAAGTGTTTTATCACTTAATTCAATTTAATTAGTATTAACTATAAAAAATATATTTTTAAATAATTACATTACATAAGTATATATGAATAAAATTGCACTTATAACTCCTGTATTCAATCCAACTGAAAAACAGATTGAAAATCTTGTGAGTTCATATACAACGCTAAAAAATACCATCAGCTGTTTTTATCTTGCTGTAAATAATAACTCTAGAAATATTGAAATACTTAAAGAAAAGACTAAGAGCTTTAATTGTGTAGTTAATATCGAAGATGATAATGGGCCTGATGATGCATTAAGAAAGATAGTAGATCATGTTACAGAAGATTTTGTTTGGATGCTTACGTGTGGGGAATTAATTGAACTTAAAGATGATAATTTCCAGAACAAAGTAAAGAAAGATAACATTGTATTTGGCAATACGACTTTCATAAATCAAAATGGTAAACATTCCTATATGAATCCAGAAAAGTTCAATAGGTTTTATAAATATAAAATTCCAATTCTTAATTTAAGCTCATGTATCATGAGTAAAGAAAATTTTATTAAATCTAGCCCGACAAAGAAATATAAGGTTGCTACAGATTATGAACAAATTCTCAGGTTATATAGTCTTGATATTTCACTGATTCATACTAACTCTTTTAAGTTATTCTTCTTCAATGATGGGAACTCTATTAGAAATAGAGTTACAGGTTTTGCTGAGATGTATCATATAAGTAAGCACTTTTATCCAAAGAATAATATGCAAAGAATATTAATTTATTTCCTATTAATATTAAAACATCGGATTAACCCTATTAAATTTTTTAAAGAACTATCTAAAGTAGATGATTATATTGTTTAATACGTTACTATATTATTTATAAATTATTTGTATCGCTTATTTTAATATCTTTTTTTATTTAATATTGAGCATATCAATCAGACATTTAAGGAGCTTATATGATTAGCAATGAAATATTATCAGATTTTACTAACAAAAAAGTTTTGATTACTGGCGGGACTGGACTTATAGGAAGAGAAATAGCAAAAATACTCTCAGATGCAGGTTCTGACGTGACAGTAGTATCTTTAGATAATATTAAAATTAGTGACAGTGTAAAGCATATTCATGGAGACCTAACAGATTTTAATTTCTGCAAAGATATTATTAATGGAATGGATTATGTATTTCATGTGGCAGGTATAAAAGGCTCTATTGATGTAACTATAAATAATCCAGCAAGTTTTTTTGTACCACTTTTGATGTTTAACACTAATGTTCTTGAGGCATCAAGATTAAATAATGTAAAAAAACTTGTTTATACAAGCTCTATTGGTGCATATAGCGCTGCAGAAATATTCAAAGAAGGAGAAAATGAAGATAAGGAACCAATGGACATGTTCCCTGGGTGGGCAAAAAGAATGGCAGAACTTCAGATTAAGGCTTATGCTAAACAGTATGGATTAAATAATTACTCAATTGTCCGCCCATGTAATGTTTATGGGCCGGGTGATAACTTTGATCCTAAAAATGCTATGGTAATACCGACCTTGATGCAGAGAATATTTAATAAAGAAAATCCTGTAATTGTATGGGGCGATGGCTCCGCAATTAGAGATTTTGCTTATTCATCTGATGTAGCAAAAGGGACAATATTGGCTTTGCATTATGGAACAAATGGCAAGTATGTGAACTTAGGAAGTGGAGATGGCTATTCTATTAAAGAGTTAGTTGAGACATTAGCTGAATTTTTAGACTTTAATTATGAATTTGATATCACTAAACCATCTGGCTTTCCACGTAGAATTATGGATATCAACTTAGCTAGAGAAATGATTAAGTATCATCCTGAAACAAGTCTTTTGCAGGGACTAAAAAATACATGGGAATGGTTCAAAGATAATGCTGAGGAATATAAAAATAAACAAAATTATTTTGTCTCCAAATAATGAAAAATAAAAAAGCATTTATTACAGGAATCACGGGTATGGTAGGCTCACATCTAGCTGAATACTTAATTCAAAATACAGATTGGGAAATTATTGGGCTAATAAGGTGGAGAAGCCCTCTAGATAATATAAGTTCGCTAGTAGAAAAAATAAATAATAACCAAAGAGTCAAACTTGTTTATGGTGATATTAGAGATCCATTATCGATAGATGAGGTTATAAAGAATAATAAACCTGACTATTTGTTTCATCTCGCAGCTCAAAGTTATCCCCTTACTAGTTTTACTTCACCTTTAGATACACTAGAAACAAATATACAAGGGACGACCATTGTCTTGGAGGCGTTAAGGAAATACTCAAAAGAATGCATTACTCATGTATGTGCATCCTCTGAAGTTTTTGGTAGGGTTACAAAAGATAAGCTTCCAATTGATGAAGAATGCACGTTTCATCCTGCATCTCCATATGCAATTTCAAAAGTTGGCACAGATCTACTGGGTAGGTACTATGCTGAAGCATATGATATGAATGTTATGACAACACGTATGTTCACCCATACTGGGCCAAGACGAGGTGATGTTTTTGCCGAATCAACTTTTGCAAAACAAATTGCTATGATTGAAAAAGGTTATATTGACCCTGTTGTAAAAGTTGGGAACTTAGATAGTTTAAGAACCATATCAGATGTAAGAGATGCTGTACGAGCTTATCACATGCTTGTTACGATTAATCCAACTAAAGGTGAGTACTATAATATAGGAGGTACATATAGTTGTACCATTGGAGAAATATTAACTAAGTTAATCTCATTAAGTTCAAAAAAAGATATGATTAAAATTGAGACAGATCCAGAAAGACTACGACCTATTGATGCTGATCTTCAACTGCCAGATACATCCAAATTTCAAGATCACACAGGTTGGAAACCTGAGATTGATTTTGAGAAAACTATGCTTGATTTACTAAATTATTGGAGAGACAGGCTCTCTAAAGAGGGAAATTCTTTTCTAACGAGGTGATAATGCGGGTGATAAAAACAGATCTTAATGGTGTAATCAAAATTGAACTAGAATCATTTAGCGATCATAGAGGAAAATATACAGAAACATATAATGAGGATGCTTATAAACAAGCAGGAATAGATGTTAACTTTATACAAGATGACATATCATTTTCAAAGAAAAATGTACTGCGAGGAATACATGGAGATGATGAAACTTATAAATTAGTATCATGCCTACATGGCTCATTTGTACTTGTCATTGTAAATAATGATTCTGAATCAGAAGAATATAAAAAATGGATTAGCTTTAACTTATCTGGTGAGGATGATACACAAATATTAATTCCTCCTAAATTTGGAAATGGGCATTTTGTTACAAGTGACGATGCAATATTTCACTACAAACAAAATACGTACTACAATCCACGAGGCCAATTTACGATAATGTGGAATGACCCTGAATATAATTTTGTATGGCCAAATAATAATCCAATCTTATCCAAGAGAGATGAAATAGGAAAATTTGAATAGGCCTTACAAAAAGTGATACTATAGGCCACTAATGGATTTCTTAAAAGATAAAAGGGTGCTAGTCACAGGCGGTAGTGGCTTTGTAGGAACGAATTTACTAAAGAGACTTTTAGAATCTAATTGTAAACTTTCTACAACAATACATAAATCACCTCCTCAGTTTACTGACAATCGAATTGAATATATAAACGTAGATTTAACGAAGCCTGAAGGATGTCTTGAAGCTACTAAGAACAAAGACTATATCTTCATGTGTGCGGCAAATACATCTGGTGCAGCTGTAATGGAGAATAATCCCCTTGCGCATTTAACTCCAAATATTCTTATGAATTTATCGTTGTATGAAGCTGCATACAAAAATAAGATAAAAAAGATATTATTCATTAGTTCAAATACTGTATACCCAGTGACTGATTTTCCTGTGAAAGAAGATGATGTTACAAATGAATTCTACCATAAGTATTTTATAGTTGCTTGGATGAAAAGGTTTACGGAAATAGTATCAGATATGTATGCTGATAAAATAAAAGATAAAATGAATGTAGTCGTGGTACGACCAGCAAATTTGTATGGTGAGTACGACGACTTTGAGTGGGAGACATCTCATGTCATCCCAGCGTTGATTAGAAAAGTTGCTGAAAGACATGACCCGATTCAAGTATGGGGTGACGGTAAAGATCTAAAAGAATTTCTATATATTGATGATTTTATTGATGGAATTATTCTAGCGATGGAGAAGATTAATAGCTCCAAACCAATAAATTTATCACTAAACAAAGCAGTAACTGTTAAAGAAATAATTAATCACTTAATTGAAATAGAGGGTCACACTGCTGCAAAAATAGAATATGATATTACTAAACCAACTATGATCCCCAAAAGACTCATTGATAATTCAAAAGCTAGAGAAGTGCTAGGGTTCAATCCTACTGTCGACATTAGAGAGGGATTATCAAGAACGCTTGAGTGGTATAAAAATAGAAAATGATTATTAGTAGAACTCCATTTAGAATATCGTTCTTTGGAGGAGGAACAGACTATCCCGACTGGTATAACAATAAATCAGGTGCAGTTATAAGCACTACTATTAATAAGTTTTGTTATATTACCTGTAGGCAACTACCTCCTTTTTTCAAATATAAGTATCGAATTAGATATCATGCAAAGGAGGAAACAAAAACAGTTAATGCTATCAAGCATCCTTCGGTTAAGGCCTGTATAAAAAGCATGGACATTAAGGATGGTCTTGAAATTGTTCATCATGCAGATTTACCGGCTAGGTCAGGTCTTGGTTCAAGTTCTACTTTTACAGTAGGTATGCTGCATGCACTTAACACATACAAAGGACAAATAATTTCTAAAAGGAAGCTTGCTTATGATGCAATTAATATCGAGCAAAATGTGATAAAGGAACATGTAGGTTCACAAGATCAAACGAATGCTTCATTTGGAGGTTTTAACCACATCGAGTTCATGCCAGGTAATAAGATTGTTGTTAATCCTATAATACTCTCAAAAAAGAAACATGAAACACTTCGGTCTCATCTCATGTTGTTTTTTACAGGATTTGCACGAACAGCATCTGATGTTTCAAAATACCAAATTGAAGCGATTAAAAATAAAGAGATTGATTTGTCATCGAGTTACGATATGGTCAATTATGCTAAAGATATCTTAAAAAAACAGAACTTCATTAAAGAGTTCGGTAATCTTTTACATGAGCAATGGTTAATAAAAAGAAGTTACACGAATAAGATATCAAATAAAACAATTGATCAAATATATGCAAAAGGCATAAAGTCAGGAGCTTATGGCGGCAAACTTCTTGGGGCTGGTGGTGGAGGCTTTATATTGTTTTTAGCTGACCCTAAATATCATAATAGAATAAGAAAAAATTTAAGTACTTTGTTATATGTGCCTATTGATATGGAATCACTCGGAAGCCAAATAGTATACTATTCAAATGCAGATCAATAGATGCATAATACTGTGTGGTGGTAAAGGCACGAGGTTGAGTAAATTTAACCCACATGAGCAGAAATGTCTCATACGAATCAATAATATACCATTCATTGAATATCTCTTAGAGCAATTCTCACAATGTACAATTACACTATGTACAGGACACCTAAGTGAACAAGTTGAAAACTACTATAGTCAGCTAGAAAATATAATCATATCCAAAGAAGAAAGTCCGTTGGGTACGGGAGGTGCAATAATTAACTCACTAAGCAAAATAAGTGATGAGGTTGTTATTATTAGTAATGGTGATTCTTTTTGTGAGTTTGATTTAGATGATGCCACTAACTTTTTTTTTGAAAATGATTTAGATTTTTTAGTAATCACTACTGATAACTTTGAAAAAATAGATGATTATGGATTGATTCAAGTTGATAAACAAAATATGATTGAATCATTCAACGAGAAACCAAGACACTCTTATTCTAATGGATTAATGAATTCTGGGATTTACATAGCAAAAAGGAGTGTTTTCAAAAGCTTTTCAATAGCTAAAATCTCGCTTGAAAAAGAAATAATCCCATCAATAGTAAAAAATTACAGATGTTACGCATATAATACTCATTCTAAGGTGTATGATATTGGTACACCAGAAAGAATTAAAATAGCTGAAACTTTCTTTAAAAGTTATGATGGATGTTAAAAGAGTAATAAAATATATCAAAGATTCAGGATATAACCCGTACTCAGATAATAAACTGAGTAATTCAGATATTTTTTACATAAACACATTAGAAGATCACTATTCAGCGCTATCTAATGAAATACAAAGTGTTCTTAAAGATAACAATATAAATTCCATTTTGGAGCTTGGTTCGTACATGGCAGTTGGATCTCATTTAGCGCGAGATGCTGGGATAAAAAATGTTACATGCTCTGATATGTATGAACTTGCCACTGATTCGTCATATAGAAAATGGCTAGATAGAAAAAAAATTAATTACCAGCATTTTGACTTAACTAAAGAACCAAAAGGCGAATTTATAAAAAAATACGACTGTATAATATTTCAAGAAACTCTGGAACATATACCATATAATCCCGCAAGAATTCTATTAAATGTGAATCAAATGTTAAGTGACAAGGGTATATTAATATTCTCGGTACCTAATTTTTTTAGTGTTAGGAGTATTATAAATTTAATGAAGTTCTCTCATCCTTACGTTAAGAAAGAGGAGCTACTTCATATAGATTCTGTCACAGAAAAATCTGGAGTTCACTGGATAGAATTTAATTCTAAACTGATTGATAGCATTGTAAGATTTTGTAATTTTAGAGTCTTACAGCACAACAGAAATAACATCAGATATGGCAGCGTACTGAAATATAAGATTAAAAATATAATAAAATTAATTATTCCTCCTATTTTTGATCAGCATCGTTTTATATTACAAAAAGAGAAGGATTTTGAAACATATCTAAGCACGAGAGAAAAAATAATATCAGAACACGAATCTTTAAATCTCTAAATATTCACATTGAAATCACTCACACTTATAAAAATTGGGGCACTAGGAGACGTAGTTAGAACATCGTACATAGTAAATACTCTTAAAAGAAATTTTAATTATGATATTACGTGGATTACTGATGAATCTTGTAGTGACTTACTAAAATATAACCCCAATATAGATAGAGTACTTTATTTAGATTCTGAGTTGCCCAAAGAAACAGATATCCTTATTTGTTTAGAGGATCAATACCAATATGTAAAATTATCAAATCAGATAAAGTATAAAAAGAATATAGGCTCATATATTGATGATAATAACCTAGTTAAATATACTGATGATGCCAGAGACTGGTTTGATATGAGTCTCATATCAAACTTTGGTATAAACATAGCAAATGAACTGAAGAAAAAAAATACAAAAAGTTTTAATGAAATATTTTCAAAAGTTTTAAATATTCAAGTGTCAGATATAAAACCAGAATTCTTTTACAGTAAAAAATATAATAGTCCCGTATCAACTAATAGAGGTGAAAATAAAGTTATTGGCTTAAATTTATTTGCTGGGAAAAGATGGCCTTCGAAAGAAATATCAATAAATACAGTAAAATCTTTGCTTTCTTCTATTTCAAACTACTTAGACTCACAAACAATAGATTACTCCTATATATTATTTTGTGATGATTCCAATATACATAGAGCTGGCGATATAGTCTTACCTAACAAAAAAATAATCATTAAAAATACTAATTTGAATGTATTAGATTTTTCTGCCAATGTTAAGAATTGTGATTATATTATTACTACAGATTCTCTTGGGATGCACCTGGCCATTGCTAATAATGTGAATCATCTGTCTTTCTTTTCTCCAACATCTGCAAATGAAATTGATGATTTTGGTTATGCGAAAAAAGTCGTGTCGACCTCAGAAGATTATTGTTCATATAAACCATATACAGATAATAAATCTCTCAGTTATACTAGGTTGTTTGAAGCATGGCTTGAACATACAAAGAACATTGGGTGGTACGCATAGCAATTATGAAATGTCGATTGATAATTCAGGGGCCTTATTATAATGAAAATAATATTTCTACTAAGAAATCTATCGAATCAGCTATAAATTCAAATTTATTTTCTTCAATATGTTTATCAACATATGAGAATCCCGAACTCAAAAATCTTGAAAAAATGAATATAGAGATATTAATAAACGATGATCCTGGTTGCAAAAGTTATGATCCATACCGTGATAGATATAACAACAATAACAGACAACGAGTTACCCTTACATCAGCAGTTCTAGAGGACAGATTCGATTTTACGATGAAAATAAGAAGTGATTGTTATATAAAAGATTCTAGTAAGCTTGAAGATGTTATCCATAGATTCATGTTATCTTCTAAAGATTTTTTATTTTGTGATACCACGTCTGTGGACTACAAAATATCGTATCAAAGAATTTTATATCATCTATCAGATTGGGTAATAGGTTTTAAAAAATCACAAGACAAACTTATAAAATCCTTACCTATTGAAGACGAAGAAAAAAATACTAAGTGGGTGCAAAATCTTTCGGGTTCTCTGAAAGATGAGTTTAGGCTAAAAAGAGGATCAACTAGATATGGGACAGAACAATGGATAATGTTGAATATTTTTCAGCGTGATAATTTTCCATTGAAACATTCTTATGATTACACGGAGTTTTCAAAAGATTTGTATGAGAAAGATCTTTTGAGAGTCATGTGCGTCCCTCTATATAAGATGGGTATAAGATCTATGAAGTATTCAAAAATCCACTATCCACATTATGATCGATATGAAAACTATTTAAATATCCCAGAGAAAATAGTTTATAAGTTGGTAGGAATATTATTTAAAATAACTCTAAATATATATGCAAAACTTAGAGGATATAATTAATCTTAAAGCTACAGCATGAATAATATTACTCTAGTCTTCTCAGGTAAAAAAGGTGGGGGTCTTACTGACTTAAAAAATATAATAAATGGTTATATTTCAAGAGGATGTTTTAATATAAAAATAATTTCCTTACGTCATTTTGAATCCATCGATGAGCTTATTCAGGACACAGATATAGAGTATAAATTTATTTGTAAAAACTGTGATTCAATAACAAAAGAGATTATTGCTAACCTAAAATACATATTAATTATGTGTAGAGAAGTTTTCATTTCAAAGAACATATTATTTTCTATGATTCATCCGAACTTACTATTTTTTCCATTATTTAGATTACTCTCGTTATTTTCAGGGTCACAGCTTTTGTACATTAGACACAATCCAAGATCATTTAGACATGTGTCTGGATACATTCATAATAAGTTAACAGTAATATCTGATGAAGTAGCTACAATATTTTGCTCAAAGTTACTTTTTTTTTCCAAACATGTCATGAGTCATTTTTCTTATTCATATTATAAAAATAAATCTCATTATATTGGCTTTGGCGTAAATAAGTTTTCAAATCATCATGTCTCTGAATCAAAAAGTGAAGTTAGTTTTATTTTCTTTGGTAGATGTTTACCTTACAAAGGTTTGGATTTTCTAATTGATTGTCTAAAAAAAATAAATTCCTTATCATTTCATATGATAGTTGCAACAAACATGATGCCAATTTCCTATCTCGAAAAGCTCAAGAAAGTAAGTCCTGATATAAAGGTTGAGTTATACAATGAGTGGTTAAGTGATGATTTTCTTGATAGTTTATTCAAAAAAGCCTCATGTGCAATACTGCCCTATTCAGAAATCTCTCAAAGTGGCCCCATACTTACATCTGTAGGATATAAGATACCTATCATCGCATCTGATATTAGTGGCGTTAGAGAATATTTAACAAATGAACATGATTCACTACTATTTGAAAAAAATAATCATGCCTCACTAATTGAGAAGATCAGATTATTTGCTACATCTGAGAATATGAGGGAAAAGCTATTATTGGGAATTCAATCTACTCATGATAAATTTTCATGGAATAATGTTACGATTAACATTGATAAGGTAGTAAATAGTGGTTAGATATATAAAAGAACTAGTCTATTTTTTTTGTCATAGGATATTATGGCTACTATTTTATATACCAAGTATTAAACTTAGAGTACTTTTATTACGTATATGTGGCGCTAAGATTGGAAAGAATGTATCTATTCATATGGGTGTTAAGATCATAGCTCCTTGGAATCTAAGTATCGGTAACAATAGCACCATTAATTCTTCTTGCATGATTGACGCAAGAGGTGTCATTACGATTTCAGAAAATGTCATGATTGGCTATAAGTCGTCTGTTCATTCAATAGGTCATAAATACAAAGAAGACGACTTTCCTGTATTCAAAGCCGAAATAAATATAAAGAATAATGTCATTATTTTTTCACATTGTTTTATTGGACCAGGAGTATTATTAAACAGCGGTTGTACACTCCTACCTAAGACCGTTGTACTAAGTGGTCAATTTGATTCAGGTACAACTTTACTCGGCAACCCTTATAAAGTGCTGGATGAAAAAAATATTTCTAATAGGGGAAAACAATTTCATAACAGCCCCTTTGGATTCTAGTGGCTCCATACTTATATATTTTAAGCTTATCTGGCTTATTGGCATTATCGTCAATAATGATAAATACAAAAAAATATACCTACTTTTTTATACTATTCTTGTTCACTATCACAGCTTTTTTCATAGGCTTCAGGCATGAGGAGATAGGACCAGACTGGTATACATATAAAGAATTATTCTTGAATATGAGTAATTTTAACTTTCTCCATTCTTTAAGTATTGGAGATCCTGCTTATTTCTCAATTATGTGGCTGCTAAGATACTTTGGACATGATGTTATTTCAGTTAATATTTTATTCTCAGTTTTAACTGTAGCCTTTTATACTAAATTCTGCAGTCATCAGAAACTTCCTTATCTAGCTTTTTTTATAGGGCTCCCCTTTCTGATTATCTATACAATGAATTTTCCAAGACAAAGTATTGCTATGGCCATCGGCTCATTTGCACTATTGCATATACTTAGTGATAATAAATCTCGCGCTTTCTTATGGATATTATTGGCAGTGTTATTTCATAAAACAGCAATCATATATCTAGTTTTTCTTTTAAATAGTTTAAGGAAGATGAATATATTAAATACCTTTTTAATACTTATTGCTGGATTTTTAATCTTTTATTTTTTTATATTGTCTCACTTAAGTGGATATATATTTAATTTTTCTACGCTTATGCATTCTAACGCTGCGCATCTTAAAGGTATGGTTTATTTATTACCCGTCTTACTTTACCTGATATTTTATAAAAGCGTATCACACTCTTTGAGTTTAGGTGAAAGTACAATGATTAATAGATTTTCAATCTTGTGCATAATATCTTATGTGGCGTTATTCACATCTGCTTTCTTATACAATGCTATAGACAGAATTTACGTATACTTTTTGCCATTTGAAATAATAATATTTTCAACATTCATTGCTAAAAATATTAAGAGTGATCAAATGTTATATTATGTAGTACCTTTGATATTCTACAAATTCGTACTTTTTTATATATGGCTGGAATTTTCATTTAATTCATCCCACTTTGTCCCATATTCATTACATAATATATAGATGACACTGAAACCGAGACTAGTAAGAGTTGTAACAAACAGTGATGCTTATCTTTGGCACATATCAAACACAGTAAATATGCTCTCGGAAAACTATGAGATATTTATATTAGGTAGTGGGGTCAGTAAATATAGAGATATTTATAAAAATGTTACATTCATAGATATAGCCATTAAAAGAAAGCCTTCGCCTATAGTGGATTTATATACTCTTATGACTTTGATATACCACTTTCTTAAAATTAAACCAGTTATTGTTCATTCCATAATGCCAAAAGCTGGTCTTTTATCGTCACTGGCTGCTTTTATAACAAGAATACCGATAAGGATGCACACTTTCACCGGACAGGTATGGTATAACAAGTCTGGATTATCAAGGTTGTTTTTGAAGTTGTTGGACAAGTTAGTTAACTCATTGAATACAGTTTGCCTCACTGATAGCTTCTCACAATCAAATTTCTTATACGACGAAGGTATTAGATATAGAAAACAAGTTATTCCAACATTAAATAAAGGTTCTATATGTGGTGTTGATATAAGAAAAATTAATTCATCTACAGAGCAAATGAATGAAAATGCCAGTCTTCTCAAAATGAAACATAATGTTAAAGACTCTGATTTCATTTTTACGTATATAGCTCGTAAAACAAAAGATAAAGGTGCAATTGATATAATTAAAGCATTTGAAAATGTTTGCGCAATGAATCCAAGTAAGCCGATAAAATTATTTTTTATTGGTCCCTATGAGGAGGAGATAAAAAATGAAATTTCAATTAGTTTAAAACAAAAAAACATTGTTGATATTGGAAAAGTTGACAATAAGTTTGATTATTTATATCTAACAGACGTATTGTGCTTACCAAGTTATAGAGAGGGGTTTGGAAATATTGTGATTGATGCTGCAGCTCTTAGGGTTCCCGCAGTTGGGTACGATGTAGTCGGTCTGATAGATTCAATTAAAAACAATGAAACAGGTCTTGTTTCAAGAAAAGGAGATGTAAAAGCATTTAGTGAAAATATGAGTAAACTTTTAAATGATGAGGTGCTTGTAAAAAATTTAGGGGGAAATGCTCATAAAAATGTTGAAAGCAATTTTGACACTAAAGTTATGTCAGAGGCTTATCATAAGTTCTACAGTCACTTAATAAGCTCATTAATACAATCATGAAGGTCTCTCTTTGGTTCAAATCGCAACTCGTTTTTTGCAAGTGATGAATCTATAATTGTTTTCGATGTGAGAGCATTGTAGATTGATTTGCTAATTGGAAGTTTTAAAAATCTTGGTGATAATATATTTAATATTTTATAAAGTTTTCTATTAATCTTCCTATCTACTGTCTTAATGTTTAAATTATTTGTAATTGAGTTAATCGTATCCTCGAGCTTTGTATCATTAGATAAGTTATAGATTTTGTTATTAAATTGATCTGTGTGAATTATATTCACAATAGTATCAGTCAAATCGTCAAGATGTAAATATGATAATATAGAGTCTTTCTCCCCGATATAAAAAAACAAACGTTTCTTGACATACTTGATAAGATTTCGTAAAGAATTGTTTGGCATGTTTTTACTAAATATAGCAGTCGGTCTTAAGATTAAATATTGATCTGAATGAGCTGTAATCTCTCTCTCTGCATCGAGCTTAGACTGTTCGTATGTATTATTCGAATACTCTATATTTTTTTCATCTAAGTATTCATAGTCAATCAAATCTGTATTTTTTTTATATACTCCGGCACTACTTAACTGCAAGAATCTAATATCTAGTTTTTTGTTATTTATTATATTTAATAATCTTTTTACGCCATGGACATTTGTAGATTGCATTTTTTTCTCATCTAAAATCTCGCCAGCACAATTAATTATCACATCACTACCCATGAGAAACTCATACAATATATTGTCAGGTGATGAAAAATCACCCTTATGATAACTTACCGATTCGTGAAACCCAGACTGAGTAGATAACACTTTGACAGTATGATTATGAGATAGTAGCTTCATCAGAAGATTGTTTCCGATGAATCCATTTGCGCCAGTGAGAGATATTATCATTTCTTATATTATAACCTTAGTAGATACTATGCATGAATCATAGATCTATAAAAAGGTTGTGTCTAATCCTCTCTATCATATATTATGATAATTGAATATGAGTAATGAAAATTCAAAAATCTTCAAAACAGATTCTCCAGAATTTATAAGATCAATGGATAGAATCAGTTGGATTCAAAAGTTGGATTCTTGTGGCATTTGTAAATATGAGTATGATTATAATAAGTTCAAGTTTGATGAAGAAATTCTCTCTATATTAAAAGATAGAAAATTTATTAGACAGTCTAGAGAATTGGATAAAATACACAAAGAACTTCCTGAAACTGACATGGAGGTTGATGTAAATCAGATAAATAATATTGTAAAGACCTTTTATGAGCCTTCGGAGCAGATTAAGACTCTTTATAGGACATTCATGGCTGAATGTGTCCAGCCAATCATAAAAAAGGCCTTATATTTTCAAAGCACGCCTACTTTTAGATTTAGTTTTCCAAAATCTAAAGGAATGACAAAACGAGACTATCATAATGATATTATGCTAGGCCATCCACCAGAAGAAATAAATGTGTGGGTGCCATTCACAAATTCCTCACAGAGCAGATCCTTTGTTATTTTAGATCTGAAAAAAAGCTTAGAGCTACAAAAGAAATTTAATTATAATATGACTTCTATTCATCAAGCTATCTGGAAAAACGATGACATCAAAGAGTATTGTGATAAACATTCACAAGTTGTTGAGTTAAATAAAGGAGAGTTTATTTTATTTGACTCTCGTTGCATCCACGCCGCTATATTAAACGAATCTGATTGTACCCGTGTCAGTATGGATGTAAGAGTTATTCAGATTGAGGATTATGATCATCTACCATTTACATATGTAGGTACAGGCAGACGCCAAGCTAAATTTACTCCTGAGGATTACTATAGTTCAGTCAAGCTCATTTGACATTTTGCCGGAAAGAGGAATCGAACCTCTGGCCTACGCATTACGAATGCGTCGCTCTACCGACTGAGCTATTCCGGCTAATGCACTATCTATGAGCTAGGGCTTATACTATCATATACAATTAAACATGAATATTTTGTTAAACAATAATAAAGAAGAAATTAGCGATGGAATAACCATAGATCAACTTATAAAAGTTAAAAATGTAAATAATAAATACTTTGCTGTAGAAATTAACGAGCAAGTAATTCCAAAGTCCAATTATCATAAGCATGTTATAAAGGATGGAGATGTAATAGAAATTATAACCGCAATAGGTGGTGGCTAACTTGGAAAAACTAATAATTAATAAAAAAGAATACAGATCTAGATTAATTCTTGGAACTGGGAAATATAAGGATTTTGATGAAACACGTTCAGCTATTGTATCTAGTGAGTGTGAGATGGTGACTGTTGCGATAAGAAGAATGAATATAGGGCAAGACAAAGAGTCTAAAAATCTATTAGATTACATCTCACCAGATAAGTATACAATACTCCCAAATACCGCTGGCTGTTATACGGCTAAAGATGCTGTAAGAACTTGTGAGTTGGCAGCAGAACTATTGAATGGTGAAAAATTAGTAAAATTAGAGGTACTTAGTAAAAGTGAAACTCTGTATCCAAAT